>Ga0115547_1000469_pt1 | contig 26301 bp, 39 predicted proteins | sample COGITO_mtgs_1004_3_FD_87185 | JGI IMG/M metagenome (GOLD analysis project Ga0115547, IMG submission 87185) | Pelagic marine microbial communities from North Sea - COGITO_mtgs_100420 | ecosystem: Environmental > Aquatic > Marine > Epipelagic | place: Germany:Helgoland, sampling site Kabeltonne...
CAGCGCAGTTGCATTGTGAACTTGGCTAATTGTGACATCACCAACGGTTGGTGCGCCAGACACGATGTCGGTTGACGTTAAGTATACTTCCTCAGCCGCCGTTGCAACAGCAACAGTCGGCACGCCGGACGTAATGCCAGTTGCCGTTAGTGTGTTGACTTGGGAAATAGTGGAGGTCTCAACAGTCGGCACGCCTGTTACAATGTCAGCCCCAGTAAGGACGTGATTGTGGTCTAGGTCAGGCGAGCCAACAACAGGTGCGCCGCTGGTAATGTCAGCGCTGGTTAAGGATTGATCTGATGTCGCGGTGGCATCTGCAACCGTAGGCACGCCCGCCGTAATATCATCAGACGTAAGGACATGAAACTGAGAGATTGTTGAGGCAGCAACCGTGGGTGCGCCTGCAACAATATCATCAAGGCCAAATGCTGCTTCCGCAACAGCCCCAGTATCCGCTAAGGGGGCAGCAGCTAATGGGGAAAAGCCAAGCATGTGTTACTCCTACGGTTTAGTGGGCCACGTTACGCTGTATGGAAAGCCAGTTTGACCTGTTATATCACGAAGTGCCTGCCGATACAGTTCCCATTCTGCTGGGATGTTCTGGCCACGTTCGTAGGACTTGATAACGATCCAGTCAGTCTCTTGCAGCAGGCCATCACGGCGAGAGCGGATGTTGCGTTCTGCCTGCTCAATCGGTTGCTGTTCGACCAAATAGGGCAACACCCAACCACCATCGACTTGCTCAAAGGCACCATCCGTCAGCCTATGCGTCAGGCCATCGTATTCAGGTGCGACAGGGCGTGTGTATGGATACACGTCATAGCTTGCCAGAAGGTCATCAGGGATCAGCTTTGGAAAGCTGGTTTGCGGATTATCACGGCGCAGTTGTCCTAGCGTGTATTTTGCTGGGGTGCCGTTTGTGAGTTTCAAGTGCATTAAATGTCCTTACACGAAAGAGGCTGCGACCATTTTAAAAGAGTTTTGTGACGCACCAGTCGTTAGGTTTAAGCCATCTATCTGGTAGTTTGTACCACCGCCAGATTTTGAGCCGCTAATTATTCCAAAGTAAGTTTCAATCCCAAGGGTATCATCGACAGTTACATCACCATCAAAAGACGCTTCGCCATCAAAGGCCACGGTCAATGCAGCAAAAACTATGACAAAACCAGCAGGGTCAACGTCAATTAAGACTTGTCCAGTTGTGTCAGATATTTCCCCCTGATCGGAGGCTGTGTCATCAAGCGTGGCCACACCATCAAGTTCGTAAACCTCAATGCCAGAGCGCAAGACGTCAGAACCCGACCATGTGATATCAGCGTCAATAGAAGAACCTGTAATGCCAGTAACGTAATAGATAGCAGCGGATGTCCTATCGTTCGGTGAAGTATAACTTGTAGCGGTTCCGATCAACACTGCTTCCGTTGCAGTTATACCATTTATAGTGCATCCTGTAATTCTATTGTAGTCGCTTGTGGATGACCCAAAACCTACGCAGATAACGTAAGTATAACTTGAGTTACAGGTATGAGTCACAGAAAACGGTCTTGTCCCACCATTCCCTTGGTCTGGAGTATAGGTAGCATTTCCGATATAAGTAATATTACCCACAGCCCCACTTGAAACCCCAGCCGCAGCCTGTTGCATCAGCCTAGCAACACTCATGCCATTGCTCCACCAGCAAGGAAGCCATAGTAAACAGTCCCGCCATCTTGAGTGTAGAACGAGTAAACATTCGTAGCGCCACTAGCAGGGGCGTCAGGAGCCGTACCACCAGCCCAGTCAACCGAGGCAGGCCAAGTCACAGTAACCGTAGCTGAAGGCGTTACCTTGAGTGTGAAGCCGTAGGCCGAACCTGTAGCTGGGGGATTGCTGAACGCATAGGTCACATTAGCAGAAGGCGCATCAGAGAACACGTTGCCCGTGGACAAGTCGAGAGTGCCAGTAGTGATGTCACCGACTGTTTCACCAGCAGGTGATGCCTCAAAGAAGCCCTTTGTGTAGTCGATGACAATGCTCATTATACTGCAACGCTCCCGTCCATGTCGTCCTGAGCCATTACCCAAGAATAGCACTTGTCCAAGAAAGCGTCACCAGATGCAGCCTGAACGTCATCTAGGTTTGCGTTGTACCGCTTGAAGTCCACCTCACGAGTGTCGTCACCGGGTGTAGCTGTCGCATATGCTGACAGGTCAATCATCACTGTGAACTTTGGATCAGTTCCACGTTGACGGCTGATTGCCGCTGTCACGATGCGGTAGTAAGCGTTGTTAAAAGCGATGCCATATTGGGAGACACCTTCTGCGATGTTGTTTTGAATAGCCATTGAGTTTCTCCTTTAGGCGTAAGTTACTTCAGATGTGTGGATCGTAGCGACCCACCTGATGTTAGTTGATGCTGCACCTGTGACTTCGATCTTCAAGCCACCGTTGGTCGTGTCTGCGCTGAGAGCCATGCCCCAAGCTGGAGTGTTGTCCAAGACAGTTGTAGCACTGTTGACCAGCACTGTCGTGCCTGCACTGCCTTCCCTGCGGATCAAACCCTCAACCTTCCATGCTGCACATGCAGTGCCTGCCGAGGCTTGCTGACGGGCTATGATTGTGCCGTGGAAGGCGTAGGCAGAGTTGTTGGGGAGGACGATTTGGTTGTTAGTGGAGGCAGTGCTTTTGTTGGTGGTAAGGGCTTCTGGGGTGGCGTCTGTAGTATCGCTGCGGAGAACGAAGATGCCCGTTTGAGCGTCTCCGCTAGTGAAAAATGATCCCGCAGAATATGCAAACTTGGACCTAACATTTGTATATGCGTGTGTACCTAAAGCAAAAGAGTTGTTTTCAGCAGAGTAATTAAGCGAGCCTATAGAAAAAGAACTATTACCTTGCGATGTTGTGTTGCTGCCAATAGCAAAGCAACCATTGTTATTCGCTTGGACATTAAAACCAAGCGCAAGGTTCTGGGAGTTTAAGGATTTCGCACTATAACCAATCGCAATACCACCTGTCGTAGTTGCTTTAGACTGATACCCAATAGCCACCGAGTTAGACCCAGTAGCGCCATAGCTTGAGGTGTTGTTGGTTATGGCTGCTGCGAAGGAGTCGGTGCCAGAGGCGTAGGAATTTGTTAGGGCATGAGAAAAAACGCCCGCCGACACAGCATTATAACCTAGAGCAGATGATTTATTTCCTGTTGCGCTGGATGTTTCACCTACCGCAACGGCACTAGTGTTAGTCGCTGTTGAAGACTTCCCTATTGAAATACTGTTTACGCCTCTAGCACCGTAATTTGTGGTGTTGTTGTCAATAGCAATAGAAACACCCTCTACTCCTGACGCTGAAGACCAACCCAAGGCAATAGATTTGTCTCCGCTTGCCAAAGCCCCATGCCCAATAGCCACAGCATTAGCACCTGTAGCTGACGGAGAATTAGGGCTAGAAGGGTTCTCAACATAAAGCTCAAGAACCGCAGGAATATCCTCAGCAGCCGCTGTAACGTAAACTACGGCACTGCCTGACAGGTTCAGCAGGGAACCCGTAGAACTCTCATCAAGTGTGCGTGTGAGGGTCGTCCCTGTGGCTGTGTAGGTGCCTGAGCCGATCTCCCAAGCTGTGCCATCCTCAATCGTGTAGCGGACGACATCAGTGTCAGACACACCAGCATCAGCAAAGGTCTGATAGCCACTCTCAGCCGAGCCAAGCGTGATTGTTCCAGTACCTGTTGTACTGGTGGACATCTTTGCCCGATTTACAAGAGTGACCATGGGTTACTCCTTAGGCTGGATCTGGAATGCGGATGTCTGAAGCTGTCAAGCTGAATGTGTTTCCAGAAGTTACCGCCTGAGACGCAGACAAAGAACCGGTCGCGAGCAAACGGCTATTTGACGTGTCAACGATTGCGTAGTGCGTAGCTGTGCCAGTTCCTGTGACAGACGCGCCAGTAATTGCAGCCAGCGTAACCTTGCGGCCATTTGGCGAGGCATCTGCTGGGGCTGAGATGCTGATGCTAGTCTCATTGCCCAAGCTGTAAGTGCTGGTGGCTTGCGCATAAGTCGTCGGCTCCTGAGAGCAGATGTCTACGCGGTTGCCCTCTGTGTCTAAAACGGTCAAACCGTTGTCAAACACTCGATCATTTAAAGTTGCCATTTAGAAGCTCCTAATTTTCATGCGGTGGCCAGCTCCGCCGTGTTTTGCCTTATCACTGTCATAGTTAATAGCATCAATAGCGCTTTGAAGCAATGCAGCCCAAACCTGCAAGCGGCTATCATCTGCAAGATATGGCGCGCTGTGAACTAGCGACCCATACAAGTAAGCGTCGGGATAGTAGGTTAAAAGCCAATTGGAATTGTTTACGTCGCTCAAGGCGGTTGGCCTGCTATAGTAAACCATTTCAAGCGTCTGGTCTGATGATGGCGTAGGAAGCAACTCAATAGAGCCGTCCGTAATTGCATAAAACCTTGAATTGTTTGCAACATTATCAGAAGACTCACGGCGGTCAAGCATTTGCGCTTGGCTAAGCATTTCAAGCCGTGTTGTTGTTCCGCTTGTAATGCTGAACCGCAAAGGCTCAATGAAGTCTTCAGGCAGCGCCGTGTATTGAGTATTTGCGATTGCAGTTGAACGCTTCTCCATTCGCCAGTGGCGAACGCTACGATTAAAATTAGCCTCAGCCAGCGCAATGAAATCTGGTATTTTAGCAATGGTGTCTGCGTCTTCACGGTTTAACCAGCCAGCAATTGAGGTTTTAAGCTCTGAATAAGTTGAAAGTGCCATCTAACAGTCCCATGCTTTACGCGACCAATAATTAGCCGACAATTTGCTATTCTTGCCCTTTATACCACCAGAACGCGCACAATACGATGCTTTTCGACTTGGCGTGTTTTTCTTAATGGTCATGTTGGGATCGCCAAAGTTTACTTTTTTAACTTCATTGCCCTCAACAGCAAGGACTTCAAACTTCTTTGGGCCGCCCCGGCGCGGTTTATTGACTGCCGTGAAGCCATGCCGCTTTTTTGCCGCCGCTATCTTTTCCGCTTTTGTACGCATTACATTTGTTTCTCTTCATTAGCACGGTTCTGCATCTCTAGTAAGGCTATCAAGCCGCCGGGGATAGATGCTATTGCCGCCGATAAATCTTTCAAGTTAGACAGGCGCGGGTCAAAACGCGCAAATTTGGAGCGAACCCTTGATGGGTCTAAGGTATTAATGACATCAGAAGGAACAGCCGCTTGCCTAGTTCTATCTTGAGCCATTAAATCAGTTTCACCGCGATATTGTTTAAGATTTGGGCCTCGATCAATAATGTCTTCGAAGATGACCCCCGGTAGTCGCTCATCCCTAGCCCTTGAGACAACATTGTCGGTAATAAGCGGAATATCACTGCCAATGTCATATTTCATAAATTCAAGCTCTTCGGGAAGGGCGCTTTGCGGGATGTCACTGTAAAACCTACCGCCGCCCTCTACCACAGGGAAGTCAGAGCCGCCGCGCACTAAAGCTGGATAAATAGTGCCACCATCCTTTGCAACATAACTATCTGCGACGGCAGGGCTATTAGTTAGAAACGTGCCTCTTGTGCTGTTGTCAAAGCCCGGAAAGTCAAGGTTTGAGCCATGGAAATAATCTCCAGCATAGCCCTGTTCAGAAGCTCGCGCCATCCGTGACGCCTCATCCATTGGCAAGTCCATGCCCGTTGCGCCTCTCTGATACAACTCAAGCAATTCTGCACTGTCATTAGGAGTCAGCTTACCAAGCATCTCGTTGGTAACTTCGTTGGCGCGACCAGACGCCAGTAAGTCAGCAACCTCTTGAGCTGGGGATGCAGCTTGAGTTGAAGCCACCTTCGGCCTCACAAGCATCTTTCTTGCGCCAGCCTTTATGCCCTTTGCAGCCGCATCACCAATGCCAGGAATCAAACCGATAACCGCAGCGCCGCCCATAGCGCCGATAAGCGGCCAGTTTGGATTGTCGGATGTCACCATATCCCACAGCTCTTTTGCAGCCATCGAGTCTCCAAGAATAGGGGTCATTTCAGCTACAAATTTAACAGCATCTCGCACCGCAACTTCAGGCAGATTGACGGCAAGCCTTTTACCCTCTGCTTCCCAGCCAGAAGCATTTGCAGGGTCCAACATATTCATTAAGTTTGGCTTAGAGTTTGTGTTACTAAGCTCAGAAAATATATCAGCCAATATTTAAGCCTTTGCTAAACACTTGCCAGCCATTGCGCATTTACCGGGTGTTGGACAACCTTTGCATGGCTTAAAAGATGCTGCTGAAGAATACTTACCAGTCTTCATTTCTTTCTTCCGCCTTTTTTCTTACCAATACCTTTTTTACCGTAGCCCATTACGCTTTCCTTTTTACTGGTTTTTTCTTAGATTTCTTTGCGTCCGTCTTAATGACTTTTAAATTTGACCACGCATTGGGGTATGGATCACCCCGGCGCTCCGACATAGCCCTTGCTCTTGCAATTTGTGCTTTTGTCATCTTTGCCATAACCAAACCTCAGAAAGTTAATAGCAACCTATCACATTATGCTATTCCACGCAATCCGCGCTTGATTGGTGCGCCCCATTCGACTTCAGGTTTATAACCAACAGCCAAATATCTAAACGCATCTGCACCATGTGAAGTCCAATCGTGCAAAGGTCTACCGCGCCAAGACTTCATGCGCTCGTCAAACTCACGCCGATATTGCAAAAGCGCCTCGATGCCTCGATCACATTTTTCTTCATCAAACCAGCAACGGTTCAACATAGAACGAGCGGCTTGTATGCCATCCTCGATGCCCAGCCGTGGCGCAATATCTACGTTTTTAATGCCCAGCGCGTCCAAAGTTTCTAAACGGCTTTTACCTGTGCCAAGCTCTTTCACGCGAACATCGTGGGGCAATATGTGCCGATCATAATGGTATCCACGCTCACTTAAAGCCTTAGCGTAATGGTCTAAGCCAACGCCGCTGCTTTCATAATAATCAATTAAGCGGATTTCTTTGCCGACATATTGAGCAAACCAAATGGCAGTGCTGTCGCCAATACCCAAGTCCCAAGCGGTTATTACACCAACGCCGGGATCATACGGAACTTTTGATACACGCTTTTCCTCTTTGGCTTTTTTCATTTCCATAGCATAATATGCGCCTTGGATCGCCGCCTCAAAAGAACAAAGAAACTCTTGAGCATACCGATCTTCACCCATAGTGCGCTTGGCTTCGGATAGCTCTTCGTCATCCAATATTCCTGTTTCGTCGGCCTTATACATCGCGCAGAACCAAGCAGGATCAGATTGTGCGTGGTGGTATATATCCCAGAAATCGTTTTTACCTTTGGGCGTTCCGATAAATGTGGCGCGGCCCTTACGATCAGCAAGGCTGGGGCGAATAACAACAGGCCAAGCATTAGCCGGGAAGTCAGCGGGTTCATCAAGCACAACGCTGTCAAAATACAGCCCACGCATAGCATCGTAGTTATCAGCGCCGAATAAACGTATGCGGGAACCATTAGGGAAATCCACACGCAATTCACTGGCGTTAGAAACTGCGCCTTCAATGTCCTTGGTGTATTCCAGCAAATAATCCCAAGCGATAGCTTTGGCCTGTCTGTAATATGGGGCAATGTAAGCAACGCGAACATTCTTGCGCGGTATTGTTAGCGCATCCCGTATAAGGTCATTGATAGCCGCAACCGTTTTACCAAAGCGCCTGTGAGCCACGATCACCGCCCAACGCTGCTTTCGGGCATGATACGGCTTTAAATGCTTTCTGGGGCGGTAATTAATCGTCCTCGTCGCCATCATCTAACCACTTATAAGCCAAGACGTGTTCTCCGTCATTACCAGCGCCCTCAAGCCTTTGCGTTTCTTTCCATCCAGCTTGGGTTTTTAAATAGAATATTTGCGCACCTAAATCACCAGACCTGGCTTTCTGAATTAAATTTTGCGCAACAAAACCAACGGCTTTTGCTTTACCCTTTTTATACTGTGCAGAAACTTCCTCATCTCGCTCCATAATATCATAGAAAACGCGGCGACTTATACCGAAGTAATCCGCAATTTGTTCTACGTTTAAAACAGCGGCTAGGGTTTCAAGCTCGCTTCTTTGTTCGTCGGTAAGCACTATTAATGGTCTTCCACCTTTGTTTTTCTCTGTCATATTACAACCTATTGAAAACCCTTCTTAAAAGATAAGACCGGGCAAGTGATATTGCAGTAAAGGCAAGCGATATAGACAAAGCGTCTGTTGTTGTTACGCTGTACCCATGCAGTGGCAGTATGACGTAGGTTGCTGCCGTTGCGATTATATAACCGATAAGCACGTTTGTTGTCGCTTCTACCAGTGACATACTCTTAGATTGTTTTTGCGGCACTGACGGGGCTTCCTTGAGGCTCTGCATCATTACAGTTTACCTCACCCACCAGTGCCGCGAGACTCTTGCATTTCTGCAAAGGTCTGTTCGCTTTGTTCATTTACCGCTGACTTGCCTGTGAACTCTTGCCAGCGTTTGATGATGACGTCGCAGTATTTGGGGTCGAGTTCCATCAGGCGCGCCATGCGCCCGTGCTTTTCACAGGCAATCGCAGTGGTCCCAGACCCAGCAAAGCTGTCTAAAACTTTATCACTTCCCTTTGTATTATTAAGCATTTGGTATTCAAACAATTCAACAGGCTTCATAGTTGGATGTTCTTTATTTTTTGATGGCCGATCAAATTCTAATATTGTTGTTTGCTTTCGATCCGTAGCCCAAAGATGCCCAGCTCCCCCCTTCCATCCATAAAGGCATGGTTCGTGCTTCCAGTGATAATCCTGACGCCCCATAACCATCGTTTGCTTTTTCCAAATTAAACATTGCCGAACTTGCCATCCAGAATCATGAGCCGCGCCCCTGAAATTGTAACCTTCGGAGTCAGCATGCCATATATAAAAAACAGCACCAGCTTTCATTACAGCGTCTGCCGCCGTGTAACTTTCAGTTAAAAACTGACGAAAGCCCTCGTCAGACATTTCATCGTTTTGAATAGTTAAGGCGTCTTTAGTTTTTCCCTCATAAGCCACATTATAGGGTGGATCGGTCAGCCACATATCGACAAGTTCCTTTTGGCACAGAACATCAAGAGCATCTATACTGGTGCTATCACCGCACATAAGTCGGTGCTTACCCATAATCCACACATCACCTTCGACCGTAACAGGAACCTCCGGCACTTCTGGCACAGCGTCCTCGTCTGTTAATCCTTCGGTTTCAGGCTCATTCAGGATGCTGGCAAGCTCGTCAGGGTCAAATCCAATAAGGTCTAAATTAAAATCAAGTTCTTTTAACTCGCCAAATTCTACGGCAAGCATATCGTTGTCCCACCCAGCGTTTAGCGCCAGCTTGTTATCGGCAATGACATAGGCTTTCTTCTGTGCGTCCGACCACCCAACAGCGGTAATACACGGAACATCTTTCAAACCAAGCTTTTGAGCAGCGAGAAGTCTGCCATGCCCAGCAATAATTTCGCCATCGATGTCGATCAATATAGGATTGGTAAAACCCCACTCATTGATGCTGGCGGCTATCTGCGCCACCTGTTCATCGCTGTGTGTTCTACTATTTCGCGCATAAGGTATAATGCTCCCTATGCTTCTGCGTTCCACTTTATCTGCTGGCCAGTTTTGTTCGTTCATCGTTTACGTCCTTTTCAGGGTGCGCTAATAAAAAGACAGAGGGAAGTTTTGGGAGGATTTCCCTCTGTCATAGGTGGCGGTCAACAACAGGACAAGTTGACCAGAGCAGACTGTCTGGAGAACAGTATCTGCATTTAAGCATAGACTTGCTCATTTTGCAACCTTGCCGCTTTTTTGTACCGATTAAGATCAGCCTCAGTAATCATACCAGTCGCCAGCATTGATTGCGCCCGTTTACCACTTAACCATGTTTCACAAACCGGATGACCGCCTTGGATGCGCTTTGCGTTAATTGTAACCGGGTTTAAAAGCCATTCGCTTTCGCTGCTTTGGTTTGCAAAAACAGGCTTGGCTTTTCGTATTTGCTGCGCCGCTTTCGAAAGCTCTTTTGCCGTGGGCCATGTTCGAGTTTCTAAGTTACCCAACACCGCCTCTTCAAATTCACCAAACCATTCGGTCAAACCTTGGCTTGGGGCTACCTTGTTTATGCACTTGGCAAGGAACGTGGCTTCATCCTTAATTGCTTGTGCTTGGCCTGTCAGCGCCCGTGGTGGGTTAAGGCGGCTAAGAAGTTTAAGTGTTAGTTCCTGTATCTGTTCATCACGCATTTGGCTTTACCATTTCTGCAAATATCTTATGCACTAAGTTCTGTTGATCTTGTTCGCTGTCTGCTTGAGCGAATATTTCATCATCCCATCTTTCTTGATTTAACCATGTAGCTGGATGCGGGATAAACTTTTTGTCTTTGCCATCTACACTCGCCGCAAACAAAGCGGCTTTGGAAATAATAACATCAGGGTCGGTCTTTGCAACTGCAACTTCCCATGCTTTTCGTGCCGATCCTTTCGCTGTCTTTCTTGGAAAGCATTTATAAAAATCGTCAAACTTTTCGACCAATATATTATCTTCTATTCCAAGGTTCTTTCTTCCAAGGTTATTCATGCGCAGATTTTGCGTATCCCCATGCGCAGCTTTTGCCGTAGGTATACGCAGATTTTGCGCATCGGTATGGAAGTCCTGGGAACTCTTGAGAAGTAACTGGTAGCTATTAGAAGTCTTGCCACCTTCTGGGCGAAACCTTTGAGTCACCTGTATGAGGCCAAGCCCTGCTAAATCGGCTATATGTTTTTCAACTGATCGCCGGGACATTCTGCAAACCTTTGCCAGCCTGTTTATGCTAGGAAAACACAAACCAGTTTCGCCGTTGTGGTGGTTAGCTATCCAATACAGAACAATCTTAGGGGCAGGGGCTAAGTCCTGCTCCATAGCAAGTGCCGTCATTTGGTGCGACATTACCCTTCCCTTTCAAAGTATTCCGAAACTTTCTTCACAGTATCATACTGCATATTTTCAGCCCCGGTTAAAAATTTATATATCGTCGGGCGCGTCAAACCTGTTTCCCTAGCAATCTTGCTCATGTTTACATCAACCAACTTTTCACGAATTTCGTCTGGCGTTAGCATTTAAATCTCCATCAATTATTTGCAATTTATGCTTTACACCCGCATTTATCTATTGTAAACCCCAAGATGCAGACAATGGGAGAAATAACAATGAACGCACAAGATAAAGAGTTATTGATTAGCAATATGTACACATTGCTAACGGAACACTGGATGGAAGTTTCGAAAAAATTTGAACAGAAAGAAATTAGTTTTGACGAATACAACAAGCTAAACTTTCCTGTCGGTGCAATCGAAAAAATAAGCAAAACAATAAGAGACTTTAAGGGAGATCAATAATGACCGAGATCAAAAAATTCCACGATGCTATGGAGCTTGTCAGTGAGTTAAACAAATCTCACGGCGTTATGCAAAAGGGCGGCAAATCATACACAGAGGTTTCCACACGAATGGAAGCCTTCCGCATTACCTTTGGCGGCAACTACGGCATCGAAACAGAGTTGGTTTATAATGACCAGCAAACAGTGGTGGTTAGAGCCATCATTAAAGACAAAGACGGCTTTATTGTTGGATCGGGCCTCGCAGAAGAAATACGCGGGTCATCCTACATAACGAAAACATCAGCCTTGGAAGTTTGCGAAACATCTGCGATTGGACGCGCATTGGCTTCGCTTGGGCTACATGGCGGCACATATGCGTCTGCTAACGAAATGGTGGGTGTTGAACGCAAAAACGAAACAATAGCGCCAAAGCATACCCCAATGAGCATAGCGCCAGAAGACCGGGTGCAAGCGGTTGTTGATTTCTATAGCAATGGTTGCAGCGCGGCTGCTTTTGAAAAGTTTGAACCAAAATACGTCAAAACAATAAACCAAGTCGGTCTTTCAGAGGAAGACTTTAACCGCATGGTTGAAGCCCATAATGATCGCAAAAAGGAGTTAGAATTATGAAAGTCATTACAATCGCAGGGACTGCAACCAAAGATGGTGAAGTTAAAGAGGGGGGAATGGACAAGGCTGGACTCGGTTCGTTTTCGTTAGCCGTTGACGATGGTTATGGCGCAAACAAATCAACCATGTATTTTGACTGCACGTTTTGGGGCAAGCGCGGCATAGCCGTTGTTCCATATGTTCGCAAAGGCTCCAAGGTTACTGTCAGCGGAGAGCTTACACAGCGTGAATACAACGGCAAAACATACCTGGGCGTTAAGGTTAACGATTTAACGCTTCAAGGTTCCAAGGGGGCTTCTAATGACCCTGTTAACCATGTGAACCCTGTTAACTCTGCGTCCGCTGATATGGACGATGAAATACCGTTCTAATGAAAGTGCCTAGAATTCAAGTTGAGTTGAGGGATGGGCAGTTACTGCCTGTCTCTCAGCATGACGCAGAACGTCTTGGAGAGTGCAAATTTGGACAGCTTTTTAATCTGTCAGTGACGGGAACAAGATCAAACCCCCATCACAACCTGTATTGGTCAACGCTTAAAACCGCGTGTGAAAGCACTGGTATGTGGCCCACAGCGCAGCACTTACACCATGAATTAAAATTGGTTTGCGGCTATTACAAGACAACCATATCGCCGCTTACGCATAGCATAGTGCGCCATGTGGACAGCACGGAGTTTAGCGCAATGACACAGGCTGAGTTTATGAGGTATTTTGAACTCGCCATGAGCAAATTATCGGAGGCAGTTGGTTATGACCCAATTCAAAAGTGAACAAGTATTGAGATATTCAGATGAACAGCTAATGATCCGAGCGATGCCTTGTCCGGTTTGTTACGCTAAACCAAGAAAGTTTTGCAAAAGAGAGCCAAACAAAAATGGAATAATTAAAAATCACAAAGAAAGACAAATTTTGTTTAACGAGTTTATTAAAAGTTCAAATGAAGTTGGTGGTATTCACTTACATGGCAGGGAATTGCACTTAACCACTAAATGGGCAAAAAAATACTATGATAAAGAAACGGAAAAAATAGATGGTAATTAAACAGAGGGTCTTTACTTATATTTGTTGGCAGCTGGTGCCAACTGGGGATTAAATGGAATTAGTGTGGTCTAACCCAAAGCCTGACAAGGCAAAGAAAGACCCGAAGTTTTTACAGGCGCTTCGGGAAAAGAATTGTTGCGTTTGCGAGGCATTTAATCTGCTACAAATGTCAGCCACACAAGCTCACCACGTTATTCACGATAGGTTCAGCCGATCCAAAACCGCTGATCGGATGGCGATCCCATTATGCGAGGGACACCACCAAGGGTTATGGGACAACAGTAAAATAGCCATCCACCAAAGCCCGAAAGAATGGCGCGATCTCTATGGGCCAGATTACTCGTATTCCCAAGAAACCGATATATAAAGCACCGGGCCTCTGTCGGGGTGACAGAACACCTTTTTAGCTTTTACGCTGTGAACTTGCTTATCATCCAATATAACGCCCTGCGGCCCTGATATGCCGTCTAAAGCGGCTTTAAGTATATTATCTAAGTCTGGCTTTGTGGTGTGGCGGAAGGCATCAAATTCAGCGGCGATCTTTTTAGTGTTTGACCAGCTTTTCGGGATGTCCATAAAAGCAACCATATCTATGTGGACGGGCCTGTTAGTAGGTTCTAATCGTTCCCGCTGCATAGCAGCCCACGCAGCCGCCTTAATGCGCTTTTCATACTCTCTGGTCTTCTGAGGCGTGTAAACGTGACCAAAACGGCTCATGCGCGGTCTGGCCTTGCCTTCGGGTTGCCCCTCTACCTCAATTTCAACACGGTACATGGCGCATTAATAGTTTTTTTAAAAAAAGTTGTAAATCCCCCTTGCAATAGTGTAAAACGTAATATACATATAATGTATACACAGAAACAAGGGAGACACGGACATGATTGAGTTTACGGTTTCAACATTTAACGGTTTGACCATCAAGGGTATCGGATACACAATTTCCGAGGCCAAAGCTGAAGCTCGCCAAAAGTGTGAAGCGATGGGAACTTTGCCAAAGCACATTGTGAGTATTTTGGAAATCTAATCAACATGGGGAGCTTCGGTTCCCCACAAACTTGAAAAAAATCCAATTGTAAAAGGAGAAACAAAATGGAAACCCAGACAAAACAAATCCTGCAATACATGAGAACGCAGCCAATAACCGCAATCGACGCCCTGCAATATATCGGATCGTTTAGACTCGCAGCACGGATTAAAGACTTACGGGATGAAGGCCACGATATTCACACCGAAATCATCACAACTGACAACGGCGCTAAAATTGCCAGCTACAGTTTAATCAAAGAAAAGGAGTAATGGTTATGGATTGGGAAGTTGTAGGAGAAGTTTTGTTTGTAACTGGTTTATTCGGATTGGTATTTTTTCTGTAAATAACCGCTTGCACTAATGTAAAATGCACAATACAAAAGTGCATATAAATAACAGGAGCAGATCATGAACTATTACTCAATCAAAACGGCAGTTGAAGTTAGAGGCATAGAATTAGACATTGAGGTTTATTACGAAGCCTCAAAGGGAATTGGATGGGCAGATGATCCCGGTGAAATAGAAAGCGAAATCACAAGCATTTGCCGCCCCGGTAAAACCGATCCAGTTTCTAAGCGATTAAGCAATGAAATCCTGAAGCAATATCACTGCACGTTAATTGAGTATATTGATGAAGACTTTGCGGAGCGGGGTTATTAAAATGAACGTGAAGTTGAAAGAAAACGATATTGGCATTATGGTGCGGTGCGCCGAAAATGGGTTAGATCAAACCCAAACGGCTGAGATATTAAATGTTTCCCCGGCAACAATAAGCCGCAACGCAAAGCGGTTTGGTATAAAATTTAAAACTGTAAAGGATAAAACTTGTGACAAATGCGGAGTTGATAATTGCGTGTGCGAGACAACAAAGGTTGTTGAAGTTAATGATAGACAAATCAAAACAACAAAGCAGACAAAATCTGACGCAGCAATTAGAGGAAATTCTCGCGCTTGGGCAACTGATCCAAAGAAACATCGAAAAGAATTAGCATTAGAAGAAATCCAAAAAGAACATCGCCCAGAGATAATTGGAGAAATTGCTTGGGGTTATCATGTTTTAGAATTTGAAATTGAAATGGCAAAATCGGGAAAACGCCCAGCACTTCCAATGCAAATAAAAACACCCAACAAACAACAAATGCAAAAAGAAAAAATCCGATTGCTAAAAATATCGGAAGATCGAAGAAATCACATTATCAGTTTCTTTGAAGTTGGCAAAGACTACACAGTGCCAGAACTTAAAAACATTATGGGCGACAATAACATGGGCATGAACGCTTCCATTATTAGCGGTTTAATGAATGGCCTTGTGCAAATGGGTAGGTTAAAAAAATACCGCTTAGATTATCAAAAAAACAAACCCGATTATTGGCTTTACTATCTACCAAATCAAAAACCAAAGGAGCGAACACATGACTGAACAGGACATAGAAAAGATTTTGGACGATGCGTTTCGCAAAGTGTTTGGGATAAAGGCGTGGTGTTTGGGGTAAACAGTGATGGATGACAAAGAAATAGAACGCATGATAAACGCAGCGGGTTTAATTGGGGCAATTATTGGCTTTATCAGCGGCGCAGGTTTAATGGCGATGGTTGGAATTATATTTTAAAGATCGTGCGGGTGGCCGTTGAGATTTAAAAGTTGGCGCTTTTTTGGTAGCAACGTCATCCGAGGTAAACAACCGCCCGATTGGGACGCAGCGATTTGTATTGTGATGATAGCCACCCGCTCAAAATTTATAAACGTGCGATTAATCAGGCGCAAGCCATTTATAGATTTTATAAGTCTGTTCCATCCTATCATCCAAACCGTGCGTTCCGCCATTAACTGCTTTAGTTACAGTTTTAATGGTATCATCCGTAACGTGCTTGCAGTGAACCCAAATATTGTTTTTGTCAAAATACCAAATCGCGCTTTCCATAGCGTATTCTGTTGCAACTAAATCTGGGTTTTCCATCACCTCTGGTAAACGCATTTCGCTGGCAAAAGCCCTATAATTAAAACGGCCTGTGCATTGAATAAATCCGCGCCCTCGCCACAACCACCCGTCACCTTCTTTTGTATTGCCAAGCGGATATTTTCGGTTTTCATCCATATAAACATAATTAGCAATTTTCTCAGGATTACGGGCATATTCTTCAGCTTGCTCATCAGTTTTGAAATAACGTCCAAAGGTTGATCGCAAACCTTTTGCGGAATAGTTTAGGTTTTCTTCTGGCTTACGTTTAAACCCGCCGCTTTCATGGTGGCACTGTCCCAAAAAATGTGACGCGGCTTCCGGCGATAGTTGATAAAACTTGGCAATCGCTTTGGCAGTGTTAGGGCCAAATTGACCATCTGCCGCAACGCCGCATTTAGCTTGCAGTTCACGCATTGCATCGCTCATTATTTTTTTCCTCCAAAAAATTTAGTTGCAGACCTGACAGCAAAGCTGCTGGCCACGATTACACCCAATGTGTAGCTGTACCAGTCCGGCATGGTGTCTAGCGCAGCAAAACCGTCTGTAACCGCTTGTTTTGCCCAACTAAAAGGCAGGAAGCTCAGTATCAAGGGAATGGAGAAAAGCAGCACAAGATACTCGTCTTTCCAGGAATTTTGAGTACCCTCGGCCATAATCTTTTCCCAGTCCGCTTCAGACGTAGCAGCCGATTTCATTATGGTCGCTTTGGCTTCCGCCTCAACTAACTTTAGGTTTGCAGACGCAGCCTGTGCGCTTGCCTTACCTTTTAGCCAGCCACCCGCTAATTCAGCTACTGGACCGATCAGTGCTTGAAGCATTTTTACTCTCCATTGCGTTAAACCCGAAATAAGCAGCAGCGATACCAGATGCTCCGATAACATAAACCGCCGCTATATCTGCCAATAGACCCGCAGCGGTCTCTAAGCCCCACAGAGAGGCCGCTACAATGACGAAAGGGTATAAAACCATCCCAGATAAGGAAAACCATGTCATGCGCCTCTGTGCGTCTCTCTTAGCGTCTGAGTCTTCCATGCGGCGGCGACGATCTTCCAACATGATTGATTTCTCATCTGGATCAATCTTGCCGTTACCATTTAAATCATATTCATTTGGCATATCTTATTCCTCTATCTCGCAAGAGTGCTAAAATTTCAGAAAAGTCACGACCCGACCGCGCAGCCAAACCTTCAATGATTAGTTCAACATTCTGATCGAACAGGCGTATGATCTCTGCATCCTTCATCTACCATTTGCCTTGCTGCTTACCGATGGCCCACAGAGTAGCCGCCAAACCAGCGACCCCAGCCAGAACAATAATGCCGCCGACAACCCACATTATCAGAGCTTCTTTTATTTCAGCTTTGCGGTACGCAGTCTTCTTGCGCTGCGCCCTAATCTTGCGGAGAGTGTCTTTGTATTCCTCCAAACCTTTCGGGCCGTGCTGAAACATGATGATTGTTTCAATCTCTTTCTTCATAGCTTGGAGGCGCTTTTGCGCAGAGAAAGCATCTATCGCAGCCTGTTCAGCAGACCCGGTAAGTGAAGCAAATATGCTTGGATTCCGTGCCTTCTCAGCGGCGTAATTAACGTCCGACACCGCGCCAGCAAATTTACTTAATGCTCCGGACGCATCCCGACCAGCAGCCAGCAGGGTCTTGGCGCTCGATACAGCAGAGGCTGCAATTGAAAGAGCTGAGATAGGATCAATCATGTTTCAACAAACCTTGCTGGACAGACAAACAAATGGCTGACACGATAGACCTTATCGTACCACAAGCCATTCTTTGCAGTGCCGCAGTTATAGAAACAGTATTGGAACAACTGGTTCCCGCCTTGTGTCCAAGCATGGTTAAATGAAACAAATGCAAGGACACAGATCATCAGCCCATCTTCGTCAGCACCGCAAAAAGCATAGCGATGGTTGTTCCGGCAGTAGCGATCAAAATTGCCTCTAGCCGCTTCACACGGGCAAAAACCTCTTTGAACTGCAAATGAACAGTGGTTTCCAGCTTAGTGATGCGCGGCTCGATACCATCAATCCGTTCATGCGCAGATGCGACTGTACTTCTATTACTCATATTTACGCCCTCAGTAACCGTGCACCAAAAGTTTCGCGTAATCACCGCTCAACAATTTCTTTTTAACATATTCAGCAAACTCTTTCGACCCTAGTTTTAAACCAGACTCGGACATCCATTTTTCAACCACAACAAACGGGATTTGGCCCACATGGCGCATTTCACTACCAGCCACCGTGCCAGCAATTTGCTTTTCTTTATTGTAATCAAGGATCGACTGCACATCTTGCACACGGGAAATAACAACTTTGTTATCTTCTTCCTTAATTTTTGTTTGTAAGTGTTCTGTCATTTTTTATTTTTTGGCTTTTTACCGCCAACCCATGCTTCATTTACGTCAAGAGTGCTGGGATCATCAGACTTCAACTGACCTTTTTTGTTTCGAGCGCGTTTAACTTCAACAGCTTCCGCAAAGCCATTTCCAATTAAAACTTTAGCCTCTTCGTCATTAACATCATAAGTTTGGCCTTTTACAGCGCGAGAACCATGAACCCATGTTGTGTCAGTGGTGATTTTTATTTTAGGCATCTTTTTACTCCCAAAAGAAGAAAAGGGGCCATTACAGCCCCTAATCTAATTAAGTAGTTGTACAGTCAGCAATAAAGCCGTGGGCCTTTTGCGAACCAACTTGCAAGCCATATTCGACCGAAATTAATCGGCGCTCAGAGTGGCCTGTCTTGGCAAGTGGCTCTTGCTTGGCAGTCTGCAAGTAAGCAACCGAAGCATAGCTTGGATCAAGAACGAACACATCACGAGCACGGATATGGCGCGATGGCACGATTTGAAGCTCACCGAAGTCAGAAACATAAACGTCAATTGCGGCGTTCAATTTGCTGTCTTCTGCTTCTTTATAGCGCGTAGCGTTACCTGTGAAAGCAGACATTACTTGCTTGTTGAAAGAGCCACAGAGAACCACAGAAGGTTCTGCACCGCTATCCCAGCAGGAAGCAATCACAGTTTTCAAGATGCTTTCTGTCAGCGCACGTTGTGTGCCGTCTGTAGCACCAGCATTAGGGAAACCAGCTTCACCTGTACCGGATGTTGTACCAGCAGAACCACCAGTACCAAACGCAGTGTTTGTGGTGATAAAGGCTGGCAGACCAGCAGTTGCACGGGCAGTGCCAGAAGAACCAGCAGACGCGGCAGTATTGGAAAGCAGCATGGCTTCCATGTCGCGCTTCAGTTCTTTCAGTTTGTAAGCAACTTGCTCTGCAACTGTTTGTGCATCGCCAACACCGTTGACTTTGTTTGCAGTGGAAGACACATCGACAACTTTGTCTGAAATCTGTGTGTAGTTCCCTTTGCGAACCGCATTAGTTGGAGAGTCATTGCCGGGAGCAGACTCGCCTTCGATTACGCGGTTATCAGTTGCGACTGCCGCAAGATCAACTTCGCCCCACTCAAAGTAAGTGTTTTCGACGTTGCGTGTGCCAATAGTAGACATGAAAATTGTCTCAGTTGGCGTGATCGAAATCAATGCGTCTTGAATATCCTCGCGGATAGTCGTGACATCATAGGTTTCGTTTGTATTAGCTAGAACACCCATTGTGTTTTCCTTTCGCTATGACAATAAGAATGAAGTGACACTTTTTATGTCACCACTTTTCTTCATCCTAGAACGCACTTGTTGTTGCCTTTTTGCCCGACCATCCTCGGTTCGTTTTGCTCCTGGCTTAACCATCGGACGCGCAGATTTTGACTTTTCTACGACTTTGTCCTTAGTCCCCATGAGCTTCTGGTAAGCAACCGCGTCACGCATGATTTTAAACTCCCATCCGTGTGTCAACGAGCTAACAATTTCTTCTGGAACGCCGTAATAGCCAGTCGCCGTTGCGTGAATATCAGACAAGAGTTTTTTGCCCTTATCTGGATCGCGTAGCTCTGGAATTTCTTGTTTCAGAATTTTAGCTTGTTGCGCAATATAGGCTTGATTGGCTTGCGCCTGTTGGGCCAATTGCTGCTGCTTAACTTGTTCAGCCTCTTGCTTGAGACTTTCAAATTTTGCAGCATTTTCGCGGTATTCTTCCATTTGTTCCAAATAACCTAAAGGGTCACTGTTTTGCAGCTCCTTCGGTGGCTTTTGAGGCATTTGTGAAAGTTCACCATTTTCGAGTTGATTGATGCGTTGCAAAAACTGTTCACGTTCTTGTTGCATGGTTTGGTTCAGTTGCTCCAACTCTTTGCGTTGATTAGCGTTCTGTTCCATACCTTTTTGGACGTAATCTTGCCCAGCGTAGCCACGCTTTAGCTCTTGCAGGGTCACTTTCTTTAATTGACCATCTGACTTTACTTCAAGTTCAAGATCGTCGGAAAGCTCCACAGGAGCGGCTGGCTCGTCGGTGTATTCATCCTCATCTACGTTTTCATATTCAGCATCTTCAGCTTCATCAGTATCGTAGCCACTGGCATCCTCGCTCTCAGCCATTACCTCTTCCGGTTCAGTCTGAGCGCCCTCAGTTACCTCTTCGGAAGCCTCAACAGCCTCGCTTGGATTATCTTGCTGCGGAGTTTCCATCAGCATTTCGGTTACAGAAGCAATGCTTCCATCGTTAGGATTAGTCGTCATGGCGGTGCCGATCCTTCTTTTCTATGAGCATCTCAGCGTTTACGTCCGCTTGGAGAATATACTCAATTTGGTTTAATGCTCTCAAAATGGCGTGAGCGTCTTCACGTTTTTCCACTTCGTCGGCGCTGCTATTCGCAAAACCCTCAAGTTGCTGGTTTCGCAAATCCTTCATGATTAGCTGGAAATGTTCGTTTTGCATTAACGCCCTAGAACGTGATGCCCTAACCTTGTAATCCATAACCACCCATCATTTGTTCGTTGTGTGCGCGTGTTGCATCTTGCTCTGCTTTTACAGCGGCAACATTCACAGTTGAATTATACTGACCCAAAATCTTCGCAACTTCAACCGCGAGGTCTTGCACCATTTCATCGCGCTTTAGATCGTCCTTCATAGCAAGCTCGTGCATTTTAAATTGCTGATCCGCAGAAGCCTTCTGTGCATCCAACTGCAATTTAGCCATATCGACTTGCACTCTGCTTTGTGCTTTCATTTGCTCTGCCATTAAGAACGCTTGGTTTGGATCAGATGCTGGAGCGCCGCCTTGCTGTTGCTGCTGCGCCATCATTGCCTCTTGCTGCTTCTGAGCAATCAACTGCTGTTCGCTTTCAGGTGTAACAGGCAAATAATAACGCTCTGAGTTTTTAAGGCCGACTGCCGCCAAAGTATCCGCCAGAGTGTTCCGAATATTAGTCATCGTGACCATGCCATTATTAGGCCCATATTGCTGCCAGATGCTCATTTGCATTTGAATAGTTTCGCGCAAAACCGCCGCCTTTTCGTTTTCGCGGCCCGTACCCAACCCGACATTCACTATGATATCCATGTCTGCGTTCCAGACCCTAGGATCAACAGCAACGAATTGGTTGTTTAGACGGATAATTTCTTCTTTGTCAGAATTTTTAATAATGGTCGAAGCAATCAATCTAAATAGCTGACGCATACCGCCTTCGGCTAAATTACGCGCCATGACCTCTGCCTGACCCGCAGCGCCTTCCATAGTAGCCGCAACGGCTGTGGCTGTGGCTGACTGCAATACATCTGGATCGAGCCCCTGTGCAGCCTTAGAAACGCCCGTTTTGTTATCAACAAGCATATCAAAATATTGCAAAGCTGGGAGCGTAGAACCCGCAGTAAACGGCACAACTTGCTCACGAATTGCACCGGGAGATTTAACTCGCACAATTCGACCGATCTCGTTATTGAGAAGATCGTCAATCGAAACTTGACCCTCGACAACTTCTAGGCCGGGATTGTTAGTCAATGACACGTTATCAAGAACACCACGCAGCATTGCTGTTGCCGCGTCTTGGTCATTTTGTACTAGCTCAACCAACGATCTTCCGAAAAATGCGTGTGGTTCCGGATCGATTTCAAAAACCGCAAACGGCACTTCATCAGCTAGATCATAAGAAAGCATCTTGTAACCAGCACCAGCAAGGACAAAACGATAAAGCTGTGGGATGCCCAAGCCTTCAGCGTCAACCTTCATATAGGCTTCCGTCACGACAACTTTCTTAGATGTAGGATCAACGCTTTCATCATCGTCTTCATCAATGGTGTAGCCACGGCGCTCAAATTCAGCCTCAGACTCGATTGTCGAAATAGTCCCGGTCAAGCCTTGGATTTCGTCTTCCTCGTAACCCATAGCCAGCAAGTCGCCAATGGTCATGTCGGTGCGGTGTCCAACCACAAAGAAATCGTCAATGCTGCGAGCATTTCGATCCACAAAAAATTCTTCTGGCGGGACTGACGTAATAAGAATGTCGCCGTCAGAAACCGTGCGGCTGATCTTAACATCATAAATTGGACGCTCTATTTCAACGCCCATTTCGTCAATTTCAATTTCTTGCGTTATTGTTTGCTCTAATACTTCAACATCGTCTTCCTCTGCCAAAAACATAAACTCTTCAGCAGATAATCCAGTATAACTATAGATTTCGCTTTTCGTTTTGTCCTCAAACATCACCTTGGCAATGCCGCACTTTTTAACCATAGCGTCTTGGAAAACATCGTTCAGCATACGATAGCCGTTGTTTTGCTGAAACTTATAGTTGGCGTATTTGGTCATTTGCTCCGCAATTGGAACATCCTCTGGCATACGAGGCACAAACTCAACCGGGTTTTCTGTGCTTAGAAATACGCGCTGAATAGATGGTTTTATACCGCGAACAACATCACGGCATTTTGTAGCCACAACTTTAGACCGACCTTGCTCATGCCCAATATCTACCTTGCCATCGAAATAACGCTGCGCCCTGATCCGTGGTTCAGAGATTTCGCTTTCGATAAAATCAACAGCATCTTGCACCGCCTTTTGGACGATGCCTTCAACCGTGTCTTTATCCATTGGTTCAATACGCATTTTCTAGTCCTTTTATTACTGCGGCCCAGCGCCAAACATTCTTTGCAATGGTTCATTTACTTGTTGGACACCTTGCTGCGTAGCCCCACGGCGCAGACCTTGGCGAAATGCAGCAGCAATTCTTGAGACGCCTTCTTTAAACACCTGCATCCCACGATCATCTAATAGCGCCCTGCGGACAACATCAGGGTCTTCAGAGAGCAAAACTTCTAAAACTTTAATTCTTTGCTTTTCCGTTAATCCCTCGTCTAATTGCTTTGCGATTTTACCACCAACCCGCAAAACAGTCATTGGATTTGTAATGTTTGTCAAATCTTCCAAATTAATTTCTGAGCCAGTTCGCTTACTTGCTTCTTGCACTAATGCGGTTGTTGGGCCTTTAATTATATCACCCATTGCAGATTGAGACCTAGCTGCACGTTCAATAGATGCAAGAGTTTCGTCAAATTGCTCTTTTGGAAATATTGCTCTAAAAACCTTACCTTCCCTTGTTGTTTCATCTTGCAATTTATTCATTAAATTTGTGCCGCCAGCTTGTTCTACTTTTTGACGGATGTGCGCCAAGCTACCAGCGCGCAAAGACTTTATTGCTGCTTCATCATCAATAATATCTGCCAAAAACAAATCAACATCATCAGATGATCTGTTTAATATGTTTAAACCGTATTTATAAGCGTCACGGGCGTTTCGAACCTTTGAAGCATCTTTGCGAACACTAGCTAAAGTTTCGGACTCCTTATTAAGGAGTGACTCAAGCTCATTGCGAACATCTGAATAAAGTTGGCTGACTGGCTTGCCGAAAGTATCTCTGGATTTTTCCCTGAAATATCGACGAGCTGCTTCACCCTCTTCAAGTGTTGGTGAGCGAAGAAGCTCCCATTTACCATCCACCTTTTCTATTAATTTTGTTCCCTTAGATGTTCCGGTAATAAATGTATTTAATTCATTTGCAATTTCAGAATATTGATTTGCCGCATTTTCTATTGTTTCAGCCACATCTAAATTTGCTGGTGATTTAAAACCGGGAACTTTTGAATATGCGTCACTTTCTGCTTTTTTAACTGCAGCGTCAAAATTTTGTTGAATTTTTTTCGGATTTTGACCAGCAAATTCTGGGTCACGGGCCAAATAGTTTTCGATTTCAGCCATAGCTTCAGATCGCGTTTGCTGAGGGCGACCTTTCTTAGGATCAAATACATTTCGCACCATTGTCTCGCCTTGACCACCCTTAGCCATTAAGCTCCGAACGGTCATGCGCAAAGTTTCGTTTTCAGCCATGATTTCGCCATCGGCAACTTTCTGGGCAATAACGTCAATACTATCGCCTGTACCTTCTGCTAATCTTTGAAGCTCTGCTTCAACGGCCTTACCGCCACGACCTCCGAATACAGCTTTTGCTGTATCTATTAAAGCGTTTGCTGATACCGCAATTGGATATGTTGCGGCTTGAGCTAATGGCGAAAAAACTGCTCCTAACGCTGCGCCAGCAGCAGAACTTGTTAATCTGTCTTGAATACCACCTTCACCTGTACCAAACCCATATAAACCACCCTCTATCGCACCAACCTTTGCGGCTTGACCTCCGCTTTTAAGCATTTGCGCCATTCTAGTTCCAGTAGCTGGGGCCGCAGAACCACCGGAAAACACGGTAGCAGCAACAGCCGGAATAGCCGCACCAGAAAACTCAGAAATAGCAGCGCCTACTGGGTACTGCTCACTGAATTGATCTAACTTTCTTCGTTCAGATTCTAATGTTTCGTAATATGGCGCAGACGCTTCAGTTTCACCGCTTATCGCAGCACTCATAGCCGCACGAGGATTTGACGCCGCTGCAATAGCTTCATCTGAAAAACCAAATGTTGCACCTTGTAGAGCCGCACGACCAACGCGCCTTGGCTTTACTGTATCAAATATTTCTTGAACTGCGTCACTTTTCTCAATTAAAGACATAGAATTCCATTTTTCCATATCTTGAATTATGATCGGGGGAACACCATCAATTATTATTTTGTTACCTCGAACTGATATATCTGTCCTGCCAGCCATTATGGTTCCCCTTCAGTTCCATCGCCAAAGTTAACAGTTAAACCGCCGCTTGTCGTAACAGTCTGCCCACCACTTTCAGCAACAAAACCTCCAGCATTTTGGATTAAATCTTTAATGCTGGATATCATAGAATTGTCGCTCCACATTTCTCTATCAATTTCCAGAAGAGCCATATCAGCTTGGTTTATGGTTAAACCGCCTTGATCTTCTGGCATACCGACTCTTGCAGTAATAGCAGCTTTTCTTTGTAATATATCGCCTTTCACTAACATTAAGTCCAACAGCGCCGCGTTTGCTTGTGGTGAGTTTTTCAAACTACCAAGACTATTAAGCATCCCAGCATATTCAATATCAGAAGTTGAACCCGAACCCTCAACGCGAAGTTGTGGCGCAAGTTGTGTTCTAAGAGATTGAATTGCTGCGCTAACGTCTGTCGCTTCGGGGAACAGTTCGAACAAACGACCAGTGATCGGCCCATTAGGAGAAACTTGATAAAGCTGTTTGAGAGCTTTTATTGTTAAGTTATTAGCTGCCGCTTGCCCAGATTTCTTTCGTATTTCAACAAATTCCTCACCAAGAGCTTTATACCTTGCTTCATAAAATTTATCTTCTGCACTAGCAGCTCCACCGATATTAATATTTTGACCTGTTTTCGCCAAAGCCTCCGCTTCACTTGGCGTTTTGCCTTTGCTAATCCAATATTCGTAATTTTTTATTTGGCTGGTCCGTGAGTCTTTTGGAACTTTCATTGTTTCTTGAAAATACAATTTCATTCCAGTGGGAGCATCTAAAGCGCCAGCTTGAATAGCACTTAAAACTTTTGCCGCAATTTGATCTCCAGAATTAGCCTTTTGAGACAAAACCTCTATTGTTCTGTTTTTTATTTGCGTCTTTTTTTGATTTTCTTGATTGAGCAATTCCTGCTCTTGCATTAACTTTACATCAGCCGCCGCTCGCTGCTGAACGCCGCCCAACAATCCAGACCTGTCTAATGAAGCAAATGTCTCGCGGGTTCTAGGGTCGCGAAGGAAACCCAGCAACCCGCCCGATCCTTGCTGCTGTTGCATTTTCTGCATTTGAATGGCGCTTGGCTGCTGCATATTGCGGCCTGTAGGTTGTCCGTCCATTGCTGAAGCTCCTCCAAAGATTTTGGCTTCCAAAGATTCCGTCATTGTCCCGTTTTTGGGAATTGGTTTTGGACCCGCCTTATTTGCTTTTCC
>Ga0115547_1000492_pt1 | contig 25605 bp, 35 predicted proteins | sample COGITO_mtgs_1004_3_FD_87185 | JGI IMG/M metagenome (GOLD analysis project Ga0115547, IMG submission 87185) | Pelagic marine microbial communities from North Sea - COGITO_mtgs_100420 | ecosystem: Environmental > Aquatic > Marine > Epipelagic | place: Germany:Helgoland, sampling site Kabeltonne...
CCAGAAGTTGTGGGACAACCACCTCTCTGGAAAAGGTGCGGGATTAGGCATTATCCCAATTAACGAAGACAATTGCTGTAAGTGGGGGTGTATTGATATCGATCAGTACCCGCTAGACCACAAAGTTCTTGTCAATAAAATCCGTAAACTAAAAATACCAATGGTAGTGTGCCGCTCTAAATCAGGCGGAGCGCACTGCTTCTTGTTCGCAAGCGACTGGACAGCCGCCAAAGATATGCAGAAGGCTCTGCAATCAATAGCCGCGGCTCTCGGATATGGCGAAAGCGAGATATTCCCAAAGCAGATAAGGCTCCACCTCGACCGTGGCGACGTGGGTAACTTCCTAAACTTGCCATACTACGACCACGAAAACGGTCTGCGCTACGGCTTCTTGGATGACGGTACGTCTGCAACCTTAGAAGAATTTATTGAATTATACGAAAAACATGTTCAAACGCCGGAACAAATTGTTAAGCTACAAATAGTAGGTGGCGGCGAAACCGACCTACTCAAGGACGGCCCGCCCTGTCTACAAATCCTGTGCAAAGCAGGCATTAGCGAAGGAGGACGTAACAATGGTTTATTTAACATCGGCGTTTACTTACGGAAAGCATACCCAGATAGCTGGGAGTCCGAAATACTCCGCTTCAACATGGAGTACATATCTCCGCCACTACCACTGTCGGAGGTAAACGTTGTTGCCAAACAAGTAGAGCGAAAAGATTACGCTTACAAATGTTCTGACGCTCCGATCAATTCGCACTGCAATAAAGACCTATGTCGGACGCGTAAGTTCGGCATAGGAGCCGCGGTAGCAGGGGCTACAATCGCAAACCTCCGAAAGTACAACTCTACCCCACCCGTGTGGTTTATGGACGTTAACGGCGAGCCGCTAGAAATGGACACCGACGCCCTAATGAACCAAATGACGTTCCAAAAAGCTTGTATGGAACAGCTTAACTTCATGCCACGATCCGTTGCCAAGCAGCAATGGGAGAGCCGGATAAGCACACTTTTAAGTGAGATGAAAGATAACGAGAGCGCAATTATCGAAGTCGCGCAAGATGCCAGCATCAGCGGACAGTTCTACGATTATTTGGAGGAGTTTTGCGCCCACCTACAGGTGGCACAGGACAAAGAGGAAATCCTGTTGCGCAAGCCTTGGACCGATGAAGAGATGAACATCACGTACTTCAGGCTTAAAGACTTCGAAAACTTCCTGAAGAAAAATAAGTTCTTCGAATACAAGTCACACCGCATTGCCCAGCGCCTACGGGACATAAATGGAAGTAGCCTTGTGATGAAGATCAAGGGCCGTGCCGTCCGTGTCTGGCAGATACCATCTTTCGATAGTGCCGATATAAACATTGATCCGCCACAGTTTGGGTCCCAAGAAGAGGCTCCGTTTTAATGCCTAATGTTTTAAAAGCGATGCGCAACGCAGAGATTATGCGCCTCATCGATGAACAGCACGTCACCATGACTGCGGTGGCCAAGTGGTTTGGCATCTCAAAACAACGCGTTCAACAAATATACAAACGGGAGAAGTCTAAAGATGTTTAGAATATTCGGCCCTCCCGGCACAGGCAAAACGACTACGCTGCTAAACATGGTGGACGATGCTCTGGCGGCGGGCACACACCCCCACCGCATTGCTTTCCTAGCCTTTACCCGCAAAGCGGCTAACGAGGCCAAGGAACGCGCTGCGGAACGCTTTGGGTTGGATGCCAAGAAAGACCTAATCTACTTCCGGACGTTGCACTCGCTTGCTCTAACAATGACAGACATCCGTCCCGAGCAAGTTATGCAGGACGCTAACTTTAAAGAGCTTGGTCAGAAGATCGGCGTATCGCTGGGCGCAGCAAAAAACACCAGCTTTGACGAAGATATGCCTTCGGTAGTGTCGGGAAACGATCCCATACTAGGCCTGATTAACTTGGCAAGGCTGCGCAAAGTAGACCTTCGGGAACAATATAACCAGAGCAATCTGGAAGAAGACTGGAATACTGTGAATTACGTGGACAAATGCTTGCGCGAATACAAAAAGGGTTTGGGTTTATACGACTTCACAGACATGTTGGATCAGTTTGTCTCTGGAAAAAACACATTCCGGCCTGAATTTGATCTATGCTTCTTGGACGAAGCGCAGGATTTAAGCCCGCTGCAATGGGATATTGCTCATATCTTAGACGATAGCTCCAAGAGGATGTATTGCGCAGGAGACGATGACCAAGCTATCTACCGATGGGCGGGCGCAGATGTGGATCACTTCATAAACCTACCCGGCGGCTCCGAAACACTGTCGCAGTCATACCGCGTCCCCGAAACCGTTCACCACTTAGCCGAAAATATCGTGCGCCGCATCACGCGGAGGTTTCCCAAACGCTATGAACCAAAACCAGAGCGCGGTAAGGTGCAGCGCATAAGCCATATAAGTTCTTTGGACATGTCCGAGGATTCTTGGCTAATCCTGTCCCAAGCAGGCTATCAGTTACAGCCCGTAGCAAGTGACCTGAAATCAAACGGTTACCTGTTTACCTACCGCGGCCACCGGTCCATCAGCGAAAAGATATCTGAGGCGGTCAACGGCTGGGAGCAAATGCGTAAGGGGAAAGAGATATCGGGAGACGTGGCCCGTAAGATTTACAGCTACATGTCTACCGGAACACGCATCACACGCGGATACAAAAAGATACCCGGGCTCGACGACAAGGAAATGGTTAACTTACAAGACTTGCGAGTTAACTATGGGCTATTAGTTGACGACACCATGATATGGTCAGAGGCCATGGATAATCTGCCCGAAATCGACAGGGCGTACATCACAGCAATGCTGCGGCGCGGCGAGAAGTTCAACAGCATTCCCCGTATCACGGCGTCCACGATCCACGGGTCAAAGGGTGGTGAGGCGGACAACGTTGTACTGTTCACGGACCTTAGTGCGGCTGCCGACAATGCTATGCGAATTAACCCTGATGATATGCACCGAGTTTTCTACGTTGGGGTCACGCGTACCCGACAAAACTTGTATATTGTTGAACCGGAAGACGCGACAAGGAGTTACGACCTATGAATTGTTGGCACTGCAAAACAGAACTTACTTGGAACGGCGATCACGATTGTGACGTTGAGAGCTACTCAACAGCTATCGCTGCGAACAAAGGCGAAGACGTAGAGTTTATGCACAACGAATACAACATGGTTACTAACCTGTCCTGTTCCGGCTGCGGTTCGATGGTTTTAGTTTACCGCCCGAGGGAGAAAGACGCGACAAGGAGTTACGACCTATGACTGAAGCTCTTTCTGAACAACAGCGGTTCGAATTTATCGAAGCTGAGATAGACCGCGCCTATGTCCACGCGGATGATGAGTGGAAGCAGGAATATTACCAGAATGCTGCCAAATATTTATCGGAACACCAGTTCGTGGAAGGCGGTAAAATCTGTGCTTTTTGTAGAGCGCAGGGTATGTCGGACCCCCACCACCACAATGTTTGGGGCGCAATGATGGCGTCCCTTCGAAAGTTGGGGTGGGTTGAAAAGGTTGGGATGGTGCGTCCTACCACACGGCACACGCACATTAACGAAGTGTGCCAGTGGGAAAGTAAATTATTTAAAGGAGAGAAGTCTTGAAAAAGATGACATGGGACGAATGGAAGGCGCAGGAAGAAGCTCGGCGCAAGGAATACAAAGAGATGGGTGTTACTGATCTTAATGAAGTGCGAGCGGAAAAAATGTGGAATGATCCCACAGTAAAAGATGAGGACCTGCCCGCGGCCCGGTTTGAATATGATCCTGAATTAAAACAAATGGTTTTTGTTGGTTATAGTAATGAGGTGAAACATTGATGGCTAAATGGACGATTGAAGGGAAAAACCCGCTAGAAAAAACCGTCAGCAACCTGCAATCTAAAATTGCAGTGCAGCGCAGCGAAATAGCGCGGCTTACAAGAGCATTGGAGGCCGTGACAAACGAAAAGCTGTCCTTGCTTGCCGACATTAAATGGATGAGGGGCGAAAAATGAAACGTTCCGAAGTTTTAATCGCAGCAGATGCCTTAATTAACGGCCAAAGAGCCACCGATTATGGCGATGCTTACGACAACCACGCTCGAATTGCGGATGGTTGGAACGTCATCATACGCGGGGCTCTTACAAGCCACGGTTACCTGACCCCGGCCCACGTCACGTTGATGATGGACTGGGTTAAAACAAGTCGTCTGATAGAAACGATAGACCACGAGGACTCGTGGATAGATAAAGCGGGCTATACCGCGCTGGGCGCAGAGTTTGTCGAAAGAGACAAACGCCCTGTAGATGAAATTATTGAGGAAATAAAAACTAATGGCAAATTTGCAAATGGCTATGTTCGCCCCCAAAAGTGAATGGGTTCCACCCATCGAACTGCCCGACATCACAAGTGCCGCTAAGATTGCAATTGATGTCGAAACGCGCGACCCGAACCTAAAAAAGAATGGCCCGGGTTGGGCAACAGGAGACGGGGAAGTCGTGGGTTACGCCGTAGCCGTAGACGGATGGTCCGGTTACATCCCGATCCGACACCTTGGCGGAGGTAATCTTGACGAAAAACAAGTCAACAAATGGCTGCGAAAAGTATTTGAATGCCCTGCCGACAAAATCATGCACAACGCTCAGTATGACTTGGGCTGGATTAAACGCATGGGCTTCACGGTCAACGGACGCATCATCGATACCATGCTGGTGGCGTCCCTGCTTGACGAAAATCGCTTTAGCTACAGCCTAAACGCTCTGGCTTACGAACACCTCGGTAAAACAAAATCGGAAAAAGCACTCGTGCAAGCCGCGCGAGAGTTTGGCGTCGATCCAAAAGCAGAGATGTGGAAGATGCCCGCTATGTATGTCGGCCCGTATGCCGAAGTGGATGCCGTCCTAACGCTGGAGCTTTGGAATTACTTTTCCACAATGTTAGGCAAAGAAGACCTGTGGAGCATTGCTAACACAGAACTCGACCTCCTGCCCTGCCTTGTCGATATGACCATGCGCGGCGTTCGTATAGACGTAAACCGCGTCGAACGGACCAGAGACATGCTTTTAAAGCGCGAAAAAGAAGTGATGAAAGAAGTTAAACGCATCACGGGAATAGACGTAGAGATATGGGCAGCACAATCCCTGTCAAAAGCTTTCGATAAGCTGGACATAGCATATCCCAAAACAGAAAAAGGCGCTCCGTCGTTCACAAAACAATACCTGAACGAAAACCCGCACCCCGTGGCAAAGCTGGTTGTGGAAGCCCGCAACCTAAATAAAACGTCAGGCACGTTTATTAACACGATAATCAAGCACTGCCGGTCCGATGGGCGTATCCACTCGCACATTAACCAAATCCGTTCAGATGATGGCGGAACGGTTTCGGGCCGTATATCGATGTCAAACCCCAACCTGCAACAAATCCCGGCCCGCGACCCAGAACTTGGTCCCATGATCCGCAGTTTGTTCCTGCCAGAAGAAGGCGAACAGTGGGCTGCCATCGACTACTCGCAGCAAGAACCGCGCATCTTGGTCCACTACGCACACGTATATGGCAAAACACGCGGCATTCCGCTGGAAGGTGCTGCCGAGTTTGTTGAAGCGTACAACACGGACCCGTCAACAGACTTCCATACGATGGTGGCCGAGATGACAAACATCCCGCGTAAGCAAGCAAAAACCATTAACCTCGGCCTGATGTATGGCATGGGCGTAAACAAAATGGCGGAAAGCTTGGACATTCCTGTCGAAGAAGCCAAGAAGCTGGTCAAACAATACCATGACCGCGTTCCGTTCGTAAAAGGACTGATGACCGGCGTCATGAACAGGCTAAACGAGAAATCTTCGGCTGGCGCTATACGCTCACTGGGAGGCCGTAAGTGCCGCTTTGAGATGTGGGAGCCCGATACGTTCGCAATGAACAAAGCCCTGCCTTACCGGGAAGCTGTGGAGACCTACGGCCCCACTACGCGCCTGAAGAGGGCCTACACGTACAAAGCCCTAAACAGATTGATCCAAGCGTCCGCTGCCGACATGACAAAGAAAGCCATGGTGGCTCTCTACAAAGAAGGCAAACTCCCCTTGGTACAAATCCACGATGAAATTGCAATGTCCGTAAAAAATGTTGACGAAGCAAAAGAAATTGCTAAAGTAATGGAGAATGTACTACCACTTGAAGTCCCGAGTAAATGTGATGTTGAAATAGGACCATCTTGGGGCGAGTCCATGTGAATTACCTATACTGCTCGACAAACCTCATGTTTGTTAACTCCCCCCCCCAGCCTTCCCCGCTGGGGGGTTTTTTATGCCAACTCCGAGCGAATAGCACTCGCAAGCGCACCATCAACAACACGATCAAACGCCGCAAACATCGGTCCGCTGTTTATTTCCAGAAACACGTCGTCCATAAAATCCGCTGCGCAAAAAGTTAAGCCCAGCCCATGGGCCACGGACCGTACTTTGTGCGCAATATCTTGCGCAAACACCTCTTTGGTCACAACAACGTGCGGATCGTCACGGTAATCTAAAGCCGTCGTCTCTAACTTAAAGCCAAAGTGCTGATCCCCGACCAAAAATAACCGACGATTAACCCCCGGCATACGGTTTTGAATAATGCCCGTCCAACTCGTTTGATTGCCGGACATGCAATGCGCCCCGCCCGTCAACGGCTTAAATATGCAATCGCCCTCCAAAGGCCCCTTGCCAATAATCGTGCGCGGTATCTCAAGGCCCGCGGCCATGGCCCGACGCAAGTTAGAAGCTTTGATAGGTGTGCCATGGTTATAACGCCTGTTATAACGAGACACATGCGAGTTAGCGTCCAAGTAATTCGCCATAAGATGCCAATTGTTGAAACGTTGATGCGTGTTCTTTGTAAACACATTGGCCCTGCCAAAAAAACCGCGCATCTTAACGCGCTCATCGTTACAAACAAGGGTGTTTGTATTTATGTCCCACGTATAATCACTCGCCTGATCCAGAAATAAATCAAAATGCGGGCGCAGCGCCGCAATGTTAGGATCGTCCATCTGTCCAAACAACACATAATCCATAGTAAACCCTCTTTTTCTTGCATTCTTGCATATACTCCTATAATATCCTAGATGAAGCGGGACTTGGAGCGAAAAAAAATGGATACCACACGTTGGAAAAGCGTACTTGTACCGCGGGAAGTGTACGAAGAAATTAAACACCTGTCTAAAGCAGAGGGCAGAACCATCGGCGGACAACTCCGACTGGTCTTCGACTGGTATAAAGAAGCGCGGACCGCGGGCCACGTACCAATTGAAGAAAATAAAGAAGATATATGCGATTAACTATTGCTTATCCCATACATTGATGTAAAGTAAGTTTTGCAGCAGCATGTTGCACTCCGTAGTAAAAACGCCCCCAGACTGCTTGCCCGCGGCTGGGGGCAATTTTTTTAAAAAAAGGAGAAACGAATGCCAGATTTCGTTGATGGCCTACGCGCCAAAAAACCAAATGATAAAGCACCAGACTTCGTTAAGTGCAATCTTAGCATAAAACGCGAAGACCTGTTGGCGTGGTTGTCCACAAGAAACGACGAATGGATCAACGTCCAAGTCAAAGAAAGCGGTAAAACCGGCACATGGTACGCAGAAGTGGATACGTGGGAGCCCCGCAAATGAAGTTGACGCCGGATTCCGAAAAATACCAAACCCTCTACTTCGAGGCTTGGACCAAACAAAATAAAATTGACGGCCGAAAAAACCCGGACATGCTTAAAAAAGACACAAAAAAAGCATGGGACAACGGTAAAGTAAACGGAGCGTTAGGAGGCCGTAAAAAAATCACCTTGGACAAATGGCCCGAAAAAGCTAAAATCATAAACAATATGAAACTTAAAGGCATGTCCAATAATAAAATAACGGAACTTACAGGCATAAACTTGTCATCCGTTAAAGATTTCGTCAAAAGATACGACCTGCCAAAGGAAGTCTGAAGTGAAAGCAACGCGACTCAGTGAAGCCGAAGAAGAAGCAAGAAACGACTTCTTTATGGCAATGGATTGCGCGCAAGACTTGATCCAAGAAATGGTAGAAAGTGACATAAACATGGGCGCAGCACTCGGAGGCATACTAACGCAAACCCTCACCGCGCTCATGTCCGTCGCTCCAAATAACGAAACCGCAATGAAAGTCCTATCGTCTTGTATCCATAATGCGTCCTTTACGTCCCTAGAAACCTCCGAACACGAACAAACGCACCAAGGGTCAGACGAAATACACTGACACTTGACAGTATCGCATAACATCCCATATAGTTAAACGGCATAAACTATGGAGATGAAAATGCAAAAACTACTGTCTATCGAAGAAGTAATGAAAATCACAGGTAAAGCTAAACCTACAATATACCGGCGTACCGCAGAAGGCACGTTCCCAACACCCGTCGAAGTGCCGTCAACCGCGCTCCGCGGGCCAAAAACAAAAAAAATGTGGGACGAAAAAGACATAATGGCGTGGAAAAGAGAAATGAAGTTCGTGCCGAAAAAAGAAAATATCGTCCTCGACAACGGTGAAAACATCGGAAGACAAGAACAAAACCACGAACAGGTTAACCCCTTTTCAAACAACCCGTGGACGAACCTGCTAGACGAACCAAAATGGTACGTTAAACATAAATTCCTAGTCTGGGCCGCCATCGGAGGCCTGCTCGCAGGTATAATAGGAAGCGTTTGGGGTTAAATAAACAAAATAACCCAATTGTGACGACGGTATCGCCATCGTCACAATCTATAAAACAAAAAAAGGAGTGAAAATGACCAAAGAAAAACTGGAAATGGAAAAAATGCTCAACGAAGTGTTCCAAAAAGTGTTCGGAACAAAATGGGGAGCTTAAAGCATAAAGGATAAAACATGCTAAATGGACTGCTGGAAAAAAAACAAGGCGTCATCATAAACATACTAAATGATAAAAAATGTGCTTTCGCTCAAATCGAAAACGATGAACAAGTCTTCATCGAACCAAAATTTACCACAGGACTAAAACTGCAAATCGCAGACCAAGTGGAAATGGTGGTAATTTCTAACACGCGATTCACAACACAGTGGAAAGCAATAAAAGTAGAACTAATAAACCAACACGGGGAAACAACAACACAACCCGAAACAAAACCCGTGCTGACACTGCAACAAGAAATCATGCTGTTCCTAACAGAAGAACCAGACATGTGCTTCACAACAAAACAAATAAAAGAAGGCCTCGGTCTAAGCATTGGACAAGAAGACGTGCGAAGAGAAGCAGAAAAGTTGCACAACGCAAATAAAATATGTCGCGCTAAAGTATGCGGACCAAACTACAAAAAACAAACGACTTTCAACCTATACTCCAAAAATATCGAAGCGTTCATCTTCGATGTCGAATACGAAACCCAATAAAATAAGGCGCTTAACGTAATCTAAAGCCCGCGGCACACGGCTCGCGGGCTTTTCTGTGTAAACCGAGGCCCACGGCTCGCGGTGCGGTTACAAATAAACGCGTTCCCTTATATATAGAGCCAGAAATAAAAATAAATATTTTTTGTAAAAATAGGCGTAACCGGTGTAACCGTGTAACTTTAGGTGTTTTCTCCTGTGTATATAAGGAGTTAGAAGTAACACAAAGTAGTTTTTAAAAATGTAACGTAACCAGAGTTTGTGTAACCTTAGAGGCCCAAAGTGCGTTAAGGGGGTCTGAAAGTTTTTTTATTTTTTTTTATTTCTGTAGCTATATATACAAGAGAGCGTTTTTAGTATTAAACTATCTGCAAATAACTAGGATACTCATATGGCCTCGAAAGCTAAATCAAGCCCCCCTGCTAAGATCAAAAGCCGCGGGCGACCTAAATCAACGAAATCAGCGGTCCTGACTAGGCGGCAAGAGCTTTTTGTAAAAGAGCTTGTCTCAAAAGACGGCCAGATCACTATGCGAGAAGCTGCCATTAATGCTGGATACCCCGCAGGATCAGCGCACACCCGAGCATATGAGATGACCAATCCCAATATCTGTCCCCATGTGGTGGCAGCTATACAATCGTATCGCGCCGAGCTTGATGAAAAGTTTGGCGTGAATTACCAGCGGCATCTGCGCGACCTTCAAACCATCCGCGATGCAGCATTAACCAACGGAGCCTATTCGGCAGCCGTTCAAGCAGAATATCGGCGGGGGCAAGCGCAAGGCGATATTTATGTGAGCAAATCAGAAATCCGTCATGGCAGTATCGATTCGATGAGCAAGGACGAAGTGCTGAACGCTCTGAAGGAGATTAAACAAAGTTATGCCCCGATCACTATCGACGTTACTCCCGAAGGAGAGAGCAATCCCCAGAACCGCGACAAAGCGCGAGGCCGACTTTTGGAGGCTGATGAAGACTGGGATGCAGAAGAGCCCGAGAACATGGAAAAATACCCGAATTGAAACGTGGGCCATGCCGGGTATCCCGGATGTCTTATGTTGTGATGAAAACGGTAAGTTTCATTTTGTAGAATTAAAGGCGACCTCTGGGAACGCAGTGGACCTGCGACCTCATCAAGTCGCTTGGCTTACAACGCACAGTCATGCCAGCGTTTGGGTTTTAGTCCGTAAGCTGCAAACCAAAACAAAGCCTCAAATGATTTATTTGTACCATGGTAAAGACGCTATAGACTTAAAGATGGAAGGCCTTAAAGTTACGCCTGTTTACTTTTCAGATGGGGATTTTGATTGGGATAAAATAATGGGCTTGATTTCTCCCATATGATCGCATAATATCTTAGACCTAACTAACTACGGAGATTATTATGAAACATGATGAAAGACACGGCGGTCCATATGATCGAGGACGGGCGGACTATTGGTATAACCGACCGGTTGACCCTCATTACTTTACGGGTGGCACGAGAAGTAGAGACTGCGCGACCTGCGTGACAGATTTAAAACCGTCTGAATTAAAGGCTTATCATGCGGGTTATTGTGATGGGGAAGCCGACGGCGGCCAAAAGGATTGGGGTTAAATGTTTTTATTTAATTGGCTTGGCAAATTATTATACGGTAAAGAGGCGTGGGAAAAGCAGGATCGTGAAAAGGCGCGGCGGCGGCCGATAAAACAAAAGCCTAAAAGACGTAAAAAATAATAAAATTAAACCCGGTTGACGCCGGGTTTTTTATTGCGCTATAGTATGGGATAAGTCGCATACATTACGGAGGGCAAACCATGTTAAAGACTGTTGAACTAAGCCGCGCCAAAAAAACAAAGGGCATTGCGGTAACATATAGAGCGGGCACCGGGGAAAAATACGGGACCTGCCCGACCACGTGCAAAATGAATTGCAGCGGGAAAGGCACCGAAAAGATCGACGCAGATTACCTTGACGCGTTGCTGGATGCAAAACCGGCCAAAGGCGTTTCATTTACTTACTCGCATTTCGATCCGCATGTTTTTAATTGGGGCCGCAAATTGCGGGCAGATAAAACCGTTATTAATTACAGCACCGAAAACTTAGGCGCGGCAGCCGCGTCAATTCATAACGGCGTCCCGTCCGTCGCGGTGGTAAGTGAGCAATCATGGCAGGGAAAGAAAACGCAACCGGCCCCGCATGGTATTAACGTCGTGCGGTGTCCTGCGGAAATCCGGGACATTTCCTGCGCGGATTGTGGAAACGGTGATCCACTTTGCGCCCGATTAGATCGCAATTTTATTATTGGATTTACTGCGCATGGCCCCAGCAAAAGAAAAGCCGCGGATTTAAACGTAAAAGGCGGATGTTATGCGGACGCCGGTAATTGCCGAATATGGTGGGATGATACGGCGAACGGTGCGCAGCCGGATGAAACCGACGGGGAAAAGCTTTTGCGGTTTGTTAAAGGCCTGCCGCCGCGGTCTATTGTGCGGCACCATGTGGCGGGTGATATCGGGGCAGAATAACTTTCTAAAAAATAAAGCTTGCAACCATATGCAAGTTTATGCGAGATTATAGGAGCGGGCCGGGCAATGGCTCGCTCCTTTTAACTTTTACGGAGATTAATAACATGACTTATACAACTAACGCCTTCGCGCACGGTATCGGAAACAGTGCAGTTTCATCACAATGGTTTAGCCGCCCGGACGATCAAAAGTTTTTGACGCTTGACGATATGCTGGCGCACAAAAAGATTGATTCGCAGCGCATGACAAGCCGCACCGTTGACACGCACAAGGTCAAAATCATCGGAGACTTTGACGAAGAAAACCCCAGCCGGGGAAATATCTTTGTTGAATATACGGATGACAATCGCCGCGAGCATAATAACACCCCCACCAATTGGAGTTTTGGCCAGCTATCACAATTAGCAGGCGCACCCGCTGGATATCTGCGCGACTTGCCCGCACCTATTGCGGCGGACTGTATCCAATGGGGTTTGAAGTATAACCGGGGAAAGGAGTTGATTAAAGTTTACGGACATCAGGCGCAGGGCGGGGAATTGCGAGCCGCAACCGGTCCGGACTATGGCCGGATTTTTGATTGGGAAATATTAGAGCCCATCAAAAACTTGATTGATGAAAGTGGCGGGCGCTGGAAAGTGCCCGGGATGATGACCGGCAGCCGCAACGGCATGGCCGTTTATGATCCGGAGGTCCCTGTTACTATGGACACGACCACCCTTTTCGCGTCGGATCGGGACGTTTTCGTTTTCCTTGTGGATGACCGCAACCCCATCGAAGTGGGCAAGCTTCCAAACGGTGAACCTGATTTGATGTTTCGCGGGTTTTATGCGTGGAACAGTGAAACCGGCAGCAAAACCGCCGGGATCGCTGCAATGTATTTGCGCGGCGTTTGCATGAATCGAAACTTGTGGGGCGTTGAAAACTTCCATGAAATTAAAATCCGTCATACTAAATTCGCGCCGGATCGGTTTGCAATGGAGGCCCGCCCCGCGTTGCAATCCTTTGCGAACGGTTCAACGCATTCTTTTGTTGAAGGGGTGCAAGCCGCCAAAGATGCCCGCATTGCTAAAACAGATGAGGACCGTCTAGACTTTTTGACAAAGCGCGCCGGTTTATCTGGACGCATGGCGCGGGCAGCAAACGCCCGCCACTTGACCGAAGAGGGCCGCCCAGTGGAGACCGTTTGGGATGCTGCGCAGGCAATAACCGCAATTGCCCGCGACGTTCCCCATCAAGATGCGAGAATTGAAGTTGAACGGAAGGCGGGCGCGTTGCTGGACAAAGTGACCGCATAAGCCGCCGCTATATAATAAGACCCGGGGCCGCCATTGTGCGGCCCTTTTTTGTGGGGGGTTTACTTTTAAATAAATTAATCGCATATTATCCCACATGCGGCGGGCAAGCCGCGTTAACCTAACCTATGGAGTGAAAAAAATGACAAATGTTTTCGAATTAAATTTCCGGGCGTCCGACATTCTTTTGGATCGCGTTTTAAATCCGGCCAAAGATCAAGACACCGGGCGCAACCGTCCCGAGGATTTAGTTGAAGCTTGCGGGATCATCCCCGACTTTTTCCTTGAGGCCTGCCACTTTGCAAAAGATAGCGAGACCGGTTTGACGCTGGAAAACGTTTGCGCCGGTATGGATAACGCTTATCAGATGGGCGGGTTTGGGTCTTATCCTTGGAAGGGGACACTAGACCACAATGGGACATATCAGGCGGATAACGACGAAGACGCACCACTTGCACCGCTGGCCCGGTTTGGTTTTGAAGGGCGCGTTTTCTGTTATGTTTATGACTACGGCGTCGCGGCGGTCCGCATCGGATTAGATGGACCTTATAAAATCGCCCGGTTTGATTAATCCCACGCTATATAATAAGACACCGGCCCGCCATTGTGCGGGCCTTTTTTGTGCCCCCTTTACTTTCTATTAAATTAACGCATATTATCGCATAGCGGCGGGCAAGCCGCGTTAACCTTTTCTATGGAGTAGAAAACATGATTGAACTAAAAACAAACCCCGACCACCTACACGCAATCGCAAGTAATGTTCGCCTGACCGATCAGACCGACCTTGCGCACGATCTCGACGCCGCAGCGCATGACATGAAAAACTTGCGCGACTACGGCGAACGGCTGGAACGTAGCACCCAGCAAATGAGCGGTGAAATTCAAAGCATACGCACCCAGCGCGACGAAGCCGCCGCCGCCTTGCTGGCCATCTTTAAACCCGAGCTTGAGAAGATGATTGACGCCGCCGTTAATGATTGCCGCGCTATTTCCGACATCGAGGACCGGCTGGACAACTTAGAAGACCCCGGCAACCTAACGGACACGGTTCGCAGTGAGGTCAAGGACATGATACGCGACGGTGACATCACAATCAGCATCGCTCACGTGTAACACCCTCACAGCCCCCACAACGACGATCAGGCCCGCCATTGCGCGGGCCTTTTCTTTTGCGCAGAGTTAAACAGTGAAACAAGCCGGGCCAAGGCCCGCGGCGTACCGCCCAAACCTACCGGGCCGAGATCCCCGGCCGCTGGACCGGGCCCAGCCGGTGACGGTTAGCGATCCCCAGCCGGTGGCAGTTAGAGCGCAGCCGGTGCCAATTAACCGAGCCCACCGGGCAAAAATTAACGCGCAGCCGTCCCCGGTCCGACATCAAAACCCGCGCAGCTGGACCCCGGGCCACGGCCCGCGATCCCCGGCAATTCGCCCGGGTCCCCCGGATATCGGGTCAAAAACCACAGTTTTCGCGCCAAAAAACCAGCCCAAAACCCGCGGCCCGGGGTTTGCGTACCGAGGGCTTGGGCCATGTTTCTCACAAATATTCATTAGTTATTTCCAACGAGCCCTAACTGTCCTATAATAGCCCGTAATATCGCATATGTTTCACGTGAAACATTGGCCGTGAACCGCGTACCATAAATTAAGTAGGGTCCCCCATGAACGTTGCTCAAAATTCGTTGTTAGAGGATAAAAAATTAAAATTAGAGTTACGTTTGGCTCAGATCATGAAGAATGAGGAGTGCCAAAATAATTTTTTAGTTTTTGTAAAAACTGTTTGGCCTGATTTTATTGCGGGCCGTCATCATAAGATTATTGCTGAGAAGTTGGAAAGGGTTGCAAATGGCGACTTAAAGCGACTTATCATCAACATGGCTCCGCGGCACACGAAGAGTGAGTTTGCGAGTTATTTATTTCCGGCATGGATGATGGGCCGTAATCCGAAGATGAAGATCATTCAGGCGACGCACACGACGGAGTTAGCGGTTAACTTTGGTCGTAAGACGAAGAACTTGATTGAGAGTGACGATTACAAGGATGTGTTCCCGGGCGTGAAGCTGGCTGCTGACAGTAAGGCGAGTGGTCGTTGGGACACGAGTTCTGGCGGGATGTATTATGCTGTTGGTGTTGGTTCGAACTTAGCTGGTCGTGGTGGTGATTTAATTATCATTGACGACCCTCATTCTGAGCAGACGGCGATGAGCAACACTGGTTTTGAGGACGCTTGGGATTGGTACACGGGTGGACCGAGGCAGCGTTTACAGCCGGGTGGGAGCATAGTTTTGGTTCAGACGCGGTGGTCTGAGAAGGACATGACGGGTCAGTTGATGCGGGCTCAAGCGAAGGACGGTTCTGCGGATCAGTGGGAAGTCGTTGAATTACCTGCTATTTTTGAGGACGGGACTTCTTGTTGGCCTGAGTATTGGAGTTTGGAGGATTTGACTGCGGTTAAGGCTTCTATTCCTCCGAGCAAGTGGAATGCGCAATATCAGCAAAATCCTACGGGTGAGGAGAATGCGATTATCAAGCGCGAGTGGTGGCGTGTTTGGGATCAGGATAAGGTTCCTCAGTTGGAATATGTTATTCAGAGTTACGACACGGCTTTTAGTAAGCGGGAGACTGCTGACTTTAGTGCGATTACGACGTGGGGGGTATTTTATCCGAATGAGGGTGGTTCTGGGCCTAATTTAATTTTGTTGGATGTTAAGAAAGGGCGTTGGGATTTTCCTGAGTTAAAGCAGGAGGCTTTAGAAAATTATAAATTTTGGGAGCCTGACACGGTTATTGTTGAGGCGAAGGCTTCTGGGACCCCTTTGACGCAGGAGTTACGTGCTATGGGGATTCCTGTTGTGAATTTCACTCCAAGTCGTGGTAATGACAAGATTACTCGGGCGCATAGTATAGCGCCATTATTTGAGGCTGGGATGGTTTGGGCTCCTGACGAGATGTGGGCGGAGGAGTTAATTGAGGAGGTTGCGGCGTTCCCGAATGGGGAGCATGACGACTTGGTAGATAGTATGACGCAGGCACTTATGCGCTATAGACAAGGTAATTTTGTACAATTACCAACAGATGACTGGGAAGATGAAGAAAACTCTGCTAAAGTGCGATTGTATTATTAGATGAAGGGCGTCTGAATGTATGGTACTGCGGTAAATCTTGGGGCTGGCGGCTTTGACGACGTGATGTATTTCGAGGCGGGCGGCAGTCCTATGTACTTGGAAGAAACGTTGGCGGGCACGGCACCGGGGTCACAAAGCCCGCGGCCTGAGTTTGCTGATCTCAGGGGCCCCGTGGGCGACGATGCGCCTGTTATGTCTGAAGAAGAGCTTGCGGAGTTTGAGGACCAAAAAGGTTTAGGGTCCCTTATCATGGACCGGATACGTGGAAAGAACGTCACGAAAGATTTACGTGAGTCTGGCCGTGTTGGCGGCACCTCCCCTGAGTTTATGGAGACATTAATTGACGAGTACGGCTATCCGAGTGTCTTTGACGAGGAGACGGGCGAGAAGATAATACCTACCGATTTGGACCTTTATTCTGAAGAAGTCCGTCATGCGCGGCCCGAGGGCCGTCGTGATTTACCGACGTATCCTGAGTTAGAGGATGCTCGGGGTCATTTGTTAGGTTCGGCTGTTATGGCGTCGGAGTATGGTCCTGAGACTGCGGAGAGTGCTGGAAACTTTAGTGAGTTTATGGATCGTTTTGCGCCGATTATTATGGGTGGTGGTCAGAACAAGCGTGACGTTGCTATGGACCAGCGCAACAACGCGATTGGTCGTCAGATATTTATGAAGGCTGGAATAGACGCGACTGTTGAGGAGCTAACCCAGCAGGTTGACGCTGAGATATTTAAGCAGTTAGATAAGATAATGGGACGTTCGCAGGAGGATCGTATGACGCCATCGGCGGATCAGCCTCGCGCCCCACGGAACTTTAAATCACCGTCTGAGGGTCCGGATGTTTTTTTCCCTCGCAACGAGGAAGGTTATTTTGACACGACTAGAGGCGTTATGGGGATATCTCCTCGTAAGTACCGTAATTACGGCGTTTAGGTTGGTCAAATAGGAGGATTACATGGCTGAAGAAATAAATGGTTACTCGGGTAGTTTAATGGACAACAATGTCCCTGCGCAGCTTGACGAGGATGACTTAAAGGCTGAGATGGAGATTGAGCTTCCTGATTCACAGAACGACGTTATGGCTATGATTAGTGCCGAGGACGTTGGCGAGATAGAAATCAGTGAGACTGACGACGGCGGTGTTGAGGTTGATTTCGATCCCCAAGACCAGCGCGGCGAGGACATGGATTTTTATGCCAACTTGGCTGAAGAGATGCCGGATCGTGAATTGCAGCGCATTGCGGGTGATTTATTGAGCGAGTATGACGCGAACAAGGCCAGTCGTCAGGACTGGGAGGATGCGTATTCGAGTGGTTTGGAGCTTTTGGGCTTTAACTACGAGGAGCGGACGCAGCCGTTTCGTGGGTCCTCGGGTGTTACGCATCCGTTGCTTGCGGAGGCTGCCACACAGTTTCAGGCGCAGGCTTTTAATGAGCTTTTGCCGTCTAGCGGTCCTGTTCGTACTGTTGTTATGGGCCAAGAGACGCGGGCCAAGGCTGCTCAATCGCAGCGTGTCCGTCAGTTTATGAATTATTATATTACGAATGTCATGGAGGATTACACTCCGGACATGGATCAGATGCTGTTTTATTTACCGCTTGCTGGTTCGACGTTTAAGAAGACGTATTACGATGAGGCTCTGGGCCGTGCGGTCAGTAAGTTTGTTCCTGCGGAGAATTTAGTTGTTCCGTATGAAACTTCTGATCTTGAGACGTGTCCTAATATTACTCAGGTTGTTCGGATGTCTTTGAATGATTTGCGTAAGCGTCAGCTTGCGGGGATTTATTTGGATGATGTTGACGTTATTCCCGCGCAGCGGGAGGTTACGGGCGTTGAGGGCGAGATAGATCGCATTGACGGCATTCAGCCGGGTACGGTTGATTACGACTGTACGATTCTTGAGTGTCACGTTGATTTGGACCTTGAGGGTTATGAGGAGCTTGACGAGGACGGCGAGCCTACGGGCATTCGGGTCCCTTATATTGTTACGCTTTCCATGGACAACGGGCAGGTTTTGTCTGTTCGTCGGAATTGGACCGAGGACGATGAGCGGAAAAAGAAGATACAATTTTTTACGCATTTTAAGTTTTTGCCGGGGTTTGGTTTTTACGGCCTTGGTTTGATACATACGATTGGGGGTCTGTCACGGACCGCCACTTCGGCACTGCGGCAGTTAATTGACGCGGGTACGTTGTCCAACCTCCCTGCGGGTTTCAAGGCCCGTGGACTACGGATCAGAGACGATGATGAACCGTTGCAGCCCGGTGAGTTCCGCGATGTGGATGCTCCGGGTGGGGCTATCCGCGATAGTCTTATGCCGTTGCCCTTTAAGGGTCCGGATCAGACGTTGTTCCAGTTGTTGGGCTTTGTTGTTCAGGCTGGTCAGCGGTTTGCGACGATTACAGACTTGAAGGTTGGAGATGGCAACGAGAACGCGGCTGTCGGCACAACGATGGCTATGATGGAGCAGGGCTCTCGTGTTATGAGTGCGGTACACAAGCGTTTGCACTACGCGATGCGCCAAGAGTTTAAGATTTTGGCTCGTGTTATGTCGGAGAGTTTGCCGCAGGAGTACCCGTATTCGGTTCCGGGCGGTGATGAGACGATCATGCGCGAGGATTTTGATGGTCGGGTAGATGTTATACCGGTCAGCAATCCGAATGTGTTCAGTCAATCGCAGCGCATTATGTTGGCGCAGACCAAGTTGCAGTTGGCGTCTCAGGCTCCTGAGATACACAACATGCACGAAGTGTTTAGCGACATGTATGACGCTTTGGGTGTTACGGACACGGATCGTTTGTTGAAGTCAGTCCCGGCGGATACGGATGAGCCTGTTGATCCGGCGCAAGAGAACATCAATGCGTTGGACATGTTGCCGTTGAAGGCGTTTGAGGGTCAAAACCATCAGGCGCACATTACGGCTCACTTGTTGTTTGGCACTTCTCCGATTGTGGGCGGTATGCCTCCGGTAGCGATTGCCGTTCAGAAGCACGTTATGGAGCATGTACAGATCGCGGCCCGCGAGCAAGCGGCGGTTGCGTATTTGCAGCAAGTTCAGCAACAGGGTGGTCAGCCTGCGGACGAGGAGCAAATGCTTCAGGTCGAGCAAATGACGGCTCAGTTTATTGCGGAAGGCTTACAGCAGCTTAAAGACTTGTCTGGTCAGCTATCGGGTGCTGGCGCTCCTGATCCATTGGTTCAGCTTAAAGAGCAAGAGTTGCAACAGAAGGCGGCGGCAGATCAAGCGGATACGCAGATCGATCAAGCCAAGCTGGAGTTGGATGCGCAGAACCAGCAGATGCGCGGACAGCAATTCCAGCAGCGGTTGCAGTCTCAGGAAGAGCAGACGGCGGCTCGTATTCAATCGGCCATGGACCGTGAGTTGCTTAAACAGCGAGGGCAAACACAATGATGAGCAAGAGTTTAAATTACGCCTATCCGCAGCGGTTTGAGGACGGCGGCGAGGTCCAAGTTACCGATCTCTCGGGCTTAAAACAGGAACCTCTGGGTAACGACATGGTGTTGGTTAAATTCCAAGACGGGAGTTACGGAAAGACGCAGAAAGCTTTATTTCAAGCGGCGGAAAGTCTTGGTGCGCCTATGGGCTCTCAGAAAGATTTTGCAAACTGGCACTTGAACGAGTGGGCTCCAAAGGTTGCAAGCGACCCTGCATTCATAGCCGCGCACGATAAATTCAACACCGATCAAATTTCCTACAATCAGGCCGTTATGGATTCCGATCCACAATATGCACAAAACAGGCTTGCTTTTGTTCAGACCCATGCGCCTAATAACGCGGCGGCGATTTCGGCGGCAGAAGAATTAGTGGCTACAGGGAATTATGCGTCGGCAACATCGCCTGCGGCCAAGGCTTCAGAACAGAAAAGCACTTCTTACGCTTTTGTGGATGCTGACGGCAATTCTTATAACATGGGAGACGCTCGTCCGGGTCACGACGGCACTAGCCTTGAGAGAGCAATAGCCAACGTACAAGAGTATTACAACCTTGCTCCGGGGTCGTTTACGGTCAGTGTTCCTTCAGAAGAACGGTTAGTGGGTACTTACGATTCGGATTCGGGGTCTTTTCAAGCGGCAACTTCCGATATGCGTGACATCAACGGGTTTTCGGCCGTACCCGGCATGGCTACCACTATGGCCATGGGTGAAGAAGACGCGCCTTTTGCGGAGCCCACCATAGAAGAGATAGCAGACCGCTTGGGGTGGGTTGATTCTCCTACCACTATGGCCGTGGGTGAAGAAGACGGCGGAATGCCTGATACTCCCGGTGTGGACCTTATGCGTCCTGTGCCTGATGCGCCCGTTTTTTCCCTTCCTCCCGGTGTGGACCCTATGTTCCCTGCCCCGGTTACACCTTCACCGGTTAACCCCGTATTTACGCCTGCGCCGCCTCCTCCGGTGGTTAACCCTGTGTTTACACCCTCACCGGATAACACAGCATTTACGCCTCCGCCTCCTCCTCCGGTAGAAGGTCGGACATACGGCGCGTATAGCGGCACCCCGATGGGTCCTACTAATTCTATTCAGCCGTTCACCCCGTACATGGCCCCGCAACAAGCGCAGGGCCCGGACCTTCAATCCCTAATTACAGACACCGATTATTTTTTAAATAATTCGGCTCCCCGTACAAGCGTCTTTAAAAGGAGTTAAATCATGAAAGATCGTAAAATTAAAATAAACGGCTCTGCGCCGAGCAATCCGCCAAAAGCGGTTGGTTACGCGGACATTAAGGGTCAAGGCCGCATTCCTTACGGAAAAACAGCCCCAGCCCCGATGGCCACGGACAACGTGCGTAAGATGAAAACGCGTGGCACGGGAGCCGCGATCCGCGGCAAGAGTTACATGGGCTGCGGTTCTTAACGTTGTTTTTTCCGTAAATCGCATAAATTTACAGATAGTCCTAGCTTATCTTATACAAGTTGTGCTAGGATTATATCTGATAATGTTAGATATTATGCGAGGTGGAAATGGATGAAATATATGTAGCCGAAGCGGTTTTTCGTATCTTGAGAGAAAGACGGCAAGGGGTTACGGATTTGATGATTTTTGGAAACGTCAAATCAATGGAGCAATATCGTGAGCTTATGGGCAACCTAGAGTGCCTAAATCACGTGGAACAGGAACTCAAGGGCCTGCTAGATAAACAGGAGCGATCCGATGACTGAACAGTCAACAAAAATTGATTTGTCCGCCGCGGCCAAGGGTGTGGCTGCTATGGCGGAAACGACAAAGGCTACTTTAGCTGATGCTTATGTCGAAAAACCCCGTTTAAACCCAGAAGCTTTAGACGCAAGTCTTCTGGAAAGAATGCCCGCCCCTACTGGATGGCGTATTCTCATTTTGCCCTACCAAGGTAAGGCGAAGACGGCCGGGGGTATTTTTATCCCTACCGAAATTCAAGAGAAGAGCCAGATATCCACACAGGTGGGTTATGTCCTTAAAGTCGGTCCTTTGGCTTACAAAGACCGTGACAAGTTTCCTGACGGCGCGTGGTGCGCGGAGAAGCAGTGGGTATTGTTTGCCCGTTATGCCGGTTCGCGCCTACAGATCGATGGGGGAGAAGTCCGCATCCTCAATGACGACGAGGTTCTTGCGACTATTTTGGACCCTGAAGACATCCAGCATTTGTAAACGAGGTAAAATATGGCTGATAGTAGTGAAAACCCGATTGAACTAGACGTTGGGGACAACCAAGAAACTGAGGTTGAGGTTGTAAGTGAGGTATCTGCGTCGGAAGACAATGACCGTGATGACCAGTTCTCCAAAGCGGAGACGGCCACTCAAAAACGAATTGATCGTTTGACGAAGAAGATGCGTGAAGCTGAACGTCGCGAGCAAGAAGCGATTAAGTACGCTCAAGCGGTCCAGACGGAGGCAACCAGCTTAAAGAACCGTATGTCCAACATGGACACAAATTACGTCAACGAATATACAAACCGCGTCAACACTCAGATGCAACAGGCTGAAAACGATTTAGCCCGTGCGATTGAGATTGGTGACAGCAAGGCCTCGGTGGAAGCCCAGCGCAACTTGACTAAGTTGGCTATCCAGCAAGACCGAGCCCAACAGGCAAAAGCGCAACAAGATCGTTCGCGACAACAGCAACAGGCCGCTGCGCAGCACCAATCGCGTCAGCCTATGCCTGCCCAAGCGCCCAAGCGCCCTGATCCCAAAGCGGAGACATGGGCCATGAAAAACAGTTGGTTTGGCCAAGACGAGGCCATGACGTATGCGGCGTTTGGAATACATAAAAAGCTCGTTGAAGACGAAGGGTTTGACCCGACGAGCGATGACTACTATAATGAACTTGACCGTCGCATTTCAAGTAAGTTTGTAAATGCCGGAAACACCGCGAACAAACGTCCCGCTCAAACGGTTGTTGGCGCTTCAAGAACACCATCTGGGCGCACTGGGAGAAAGGTTCGACTCACCCCGAGCCAAGTCGCAATAGCGAAAAAACTGGGTGTGCCGCTAGAAGAATATGCGAAATACGTGAAGGAGTAAGAAAATGACTGAACAAAACAACCAAAACGGTGGTTCGGCAATTAACCGTACTTCTCGCGCTAACCAAACCCGGGACAAACAGGCTGTTCGTAAGCCGTGGGCCCCACCGTCTATGCTAGACGCACCACCTGCCCCTGATGGCTTTAAGCATCGTTGGATACGCGCCGAAACGCGCGGTTTTGATGATACTAAAAACATCAGTGCTAAAATGAGGGAAGGTTGGGAATTGGTCCGTAAGGACGAGTATCCTGATTTTGAATCCCCTGTTGTTGAATCAGGTAAACATGAAGGTGTGTTTGGAGTTGGCGGGTTGCTTCTCGCTCGTATTCCGGTCGAAACAATTGCAGAACGAACTAATTATTTCTCTCAGAGAAATATGGATCAGATGCAAGCGGTAGACCATGACATGATGCGTGAGAATGCACATTCATCAATGACGATTGCTAAACCTGATCGTCAATCTCGTGTAACCTTCGGTGGCCCCAAGAAATAGGGCTACCTCAATAGGAGTGAAATCTTATGGCAAATTCTAATACTGCCTATGGTCTTCGTCCTATCGGGCTAGTTGGCGCTGCGGCTAATACTACTGGTGTAACCCAGTATGAAATCGCTTCCAACAACACTAATGCTATCTTTCAATATTCTATCTGCGTCCCTACGGCCGCGGGGGTTATTGACCAAGCTGGTGCTACTAATGGTGGTACTACGCAAGCATTGGGTGTCCTGATGGGCGTAGAATACGTTGACTCAGTTTCAAAGAAACCAGTCTTCATTAATTACTGGCCCGGTTCCGGTTCAGTAAGTGCTGATACAAACCATCCTATCAAGGCGTTTGTAGCAGACAACCCAAATCAGTTGTTCAAAGTAGCGTCTGACGCGTCTTTGACTGACCGTGCAACGGCTCTTGCGCATGTATTTGCAAACGCGTCGTTGGGTACATCTGCCCGCACCGGTTCTACCGACACTGGTAGTTCCAATTCCGCTTTGGGCGTTTCCACAATTGCTGCAACGGCTACTTTGCCATTGCGTATTGTGGGTATCATGGATGACGCAGGAAACAGTGACTATGCAGCCGCTGGTATCCCGCTAATTGTCCGTTTGAACGCTCATTATAATGCACCAACCAGCCGGTTTGATTCGCAGACTACCGCGACATCAACAGGTCTATAAGGAGGGCTTAATAAATGGCTATTTCTCGCGCACAATTAGCGAAAGAGCTAGAACCCGGCCTTAATGCCTTGTTCGGCCTTGAATACAATCGTTACGAAAACGAACATGGTGAAATCTTCGAAGAAGAAAGCTCAGACCGAGCTTTTGAGGAGGAGGTCATGCTCGGCGGATTTTCCACAGCACCTGTTAAAAGCGAGGGCGGTGCCCTTACTTATGACGATGCGCAGGAAACATATACCGCTCGTTACACTCACGAAACCATTGCGTTGGCATTTTCGATCACTGAGGAGGCTATCGAAGATAACCTTTATGATCGTCTGGCATCTCGCTACACCAAAGCTCTGGCCCGTTCTATGGCCCAGACAAAGCAAATCAAAGCGGCTTCTATCCTGAACAATGCGTTCACGGCTGGTGCTTCTGCGATTGGCGACGGTGCAGCACTTTGTTCAGCATCCCACCCATCGCTTTCTGGTAATCAGTCTAACGTCTTGGCAGTTGCTGCCGACCTCAACGAGACTTCGTTGGAACAGATGTTGATCGACATTGCCGGTTTGACTGATGAGCGTGGTCTGAAGATTGCTGTTCGTGGTATGAAGTTGATTATTCCGAAAGAACTGCAATTTATTGCAGAGCGGGTAATGAACTCCAACCTGCGTTCCGGCACTGCCGACAACGACAACAATGCGATGAAAAACATGGGTATGATTCCTGACGGGGCAGTGGTTAACCACTTCTTGACAGACTCAGACGCATTCTTCATCAAAACTGATGCTCCAAATGGTTTCAAATTGTTCAACCGTTCGCCTATTAAAACGGCGATGGAAGGCGATTTTGATACGGGTAACATGCGCTTTAAGGCGCGTGAGCGTTATTCTTTCGGTGTATCCGATTGGCGTAGCGTGTACGGAACTCCCGGCGCAGCATAAGAACAGAACCTCATTCTGTACTGCAAGGAGGGGCCTCGAAAGAGGCCCCTTTCTTTTTTGCCAAACCTAGAGTATACTTTTTTAAGGGTTAACATATTAGCTTTGTAGACAGGTTCTGCCCTCCTGACGTTGCATAGACTACGAAGCGAATCCTTATGCAAAAAGGTGCTTATAATGGCTTCTACTACTTTTTCAGGTCCAGTGACCTCAACAAACGGTTTTGTTGGCGACATCCAAGTTCCAACTTACACTGTTGCAAATGCCCCATCCGCTTCTGATGCAGGCGCGGGCACTTTGGTATATGTTTCTAACGGCGCAGCGGGCGCTGCAATCTTGGCTTTTTCTGACGGCACTGATTGGAAGCGGTCTGATACAGGCGCTACAATCGCAGCCGCGTAAGGGGTCGGTCATGAGTAGGTTTACAACCGCTTCGGCCGAAGAACTAGCACGTCGGGGGTTAAACTCCGACGGCACACCTATAAAGGTGGAAAAAGTTCGAGCCCGAAATAAAAATGGCACACTTAAAGCAGACGACCCTTCTACGCCCAATGTAAACGAGGCATGGGAAGATAAACCTGCAAAGAAAAAGGGTTAACAAATGGCTGGTTCTGATATTCGAACAAAACGTTTGGCTGCGACGGGTTCTGCTGCGGTTGGCCCCG
>Ga0115547_1000498_pt1 | contig 25433 bp, 20 predicted proteins | sample COGITO_mtgs_1004_3_FD_87185 | JGI IMG/M metagenome (GOLD analysis project Ga0115547, IMG submission 87185) | Pelagic marine microbial communities from North Sea - COGITO_mtgs_100420 | ecosystem: Environmental > Aquatic > Marine > Epipelagic | place: Germany:Helgoland, sampling site Kabeltonne...
GGCCCAGCCATGCTGCGTCGCGGCAGCTATATGTATGGGGACCCCCTCAGCATCTCTGCTACAGGTCATGTGGACACGGGTTTAGGCAAGCAGGTTATCTTTGGTAGCACCTCCATTCTGCAGCCCACAGTGCTAATTGATCAGCCTCAGCAGAGTTTTGCTGTGGATGGTGTCGAGATTGAATTTTTTAATATGCCCGGCAGTGAAGCGCCCTCAGAGCTGACTTTTTATCTGCCCCAGTGGAAAGCCTTTTGTGGTGCAGAGGTGGTTTCACACGTTATGCACAATGTGCTGACCCTTCGCGGTGCCAAGGTTCGCGATGCGCTGATCTGGAGTGATTACATTGGTCATATTGCAGACTTCATTGAACCTAAAGCTGAGACTGCGGTGTTGTTTAATAGCCACCACTGGCCGACCTGGGGTCATGACGACATTGTCACTCAGCTGCATCAGCAGCAGGATATGTATAAATTTACCCATGACCAGACTGTGCGTTTGGCCAATATAGGTCTGACCCCGAAAGAGATCGCCGAGCAATTGAAATTGCCTAAAAGTCTCGCCGGTAATTTTCATCTGCGCGGTTATTACGGGACTCTAAGTCACAACAGCAAAGCGGTTTATCAGTATTACTTTGGTTGGTATAACGGCAACCCTGCGACACTTAATCCATTGCCGCCAGTGGAATCTGCAGTGCGTTACGTGGAGTTTATGGGCGGTGCTGAAGAGCTGCTAGAAAAGGCTGAGGAGTATCAGGAAAAGGGAGACTATCGCTGGGTGGCGGAGGTATTGAATCATCTGGTATTTGCCGAGCCGGATAATAATGATGCCCGTGCCATGTTGGCCGAAGCCTATCGACAGATGGCCTATCAAGCTGAGGCGGGTCCTTGGCGTGATATCTACCTCTCTGGTGCTCACGACCTTCAGGGTGGCGCTAAGATTGTCCGTTATGACGCCGCCGCATCAAAGGCGTTTTTACAGCAGGTTCCACTGGATCAATTTATGAAAGCCCTGTCGGTGCGGTTGGATGGGGAAAAGGCTGAAGGTGAAGCGCTGGTGATTAATATTAGTTTCACCAATGAGCAGGGCGAGGCCAGCAGTAATTTTGTGCTGAGCATAAGAAACTCTGTAATGCATTATCGCGAAGTGCCCCAGGATAAAACTGCCGATGCGACGCTGACCCTAAGTAAGGCACTGTTTGTCGATATTCTAGTGGGTGAGGCCGGTTTAACTGATTTAATTGGCTCGGATGAACTGTCGGTTGATGGCAGTGTGCTTAGGTTAGTGAAGTTCTTTTCATTGTTGGGCGAGCCCAATGATGCGTTTAATATTGTTTTGCCTTAATTGTTGATACTGAAATGGTGACCACTGCATGTTGAAGGCTGTAACAAACATTTTCCGTACAGTTTTTCATGGACTGATTTATCTGTCCCTGGCTTTCTCGTTGTTCGTGGCAGTGACCTTGGTTTGGTTGTGGCCCAGCTACGACTATTTGCCCGCGCAATCGGCGAGCCTGTCTGTGCAGCGTTTAAGCGATGGACCGATTGTTGATACGGCCATGAGTCCGCGGCTGACAACCTTGGCGGAAGAGCAGGGCTACAACAATATTAATGGGCCCTCATTGATTCGCGTTCCCGATTGGGTTGAGAATCCACTGGGCAATTACTATCTGTATTTCTCTCACCATAAAGGCGATTTTATTCGTCTGGCCTATGCGGATACAGTGGAAGGCCCCTGGTCAATTTATGAGCCGGGAGCACTGGCTTTAAAAAAATCGGGTTTCCCCAGTGAGAGTATTCCACGCCTCAGTTTAGGCGAGGGATTGGCTGAGCTCTGGAATGCAGTGTCGATCTATTTGTTTAGAGATTCGGTGTTGGCTGTCTATCAGGCCGTGGTCACTGATCAAGAGATTCGCAAGCAGCGGGGCATAGCGGCAAGCCAAACCCTTAAAGCCCATATCGCCAGTCCGGAAGTGGTGATCGACGGAGCCAACCAGCAGATTGTGATGTTCTTTCATGGTCAGCGTGACAGCCTTTCCCAGGTTAGCGGTGTGGCGACATCGACTAACGGACTCGAGTTTACTGCTAGCGAGAAAAAGCTCGGTGCGGTCTATTTGCGCAGCTTTGTCTATAAAGACCAATATTACTTTTTAGCCGCTCCCGGCATTCTCTATCGCAGTGATGAATTGCTCGGCGACTATGAGCCGCGGGGTAAATCATTGTTTGGTAACAATACGCGACACAGTGCAGTGCTATTGCAAGGTGATCTGCTTACTGTGGTTTGGTCCCGGGTCGGCGATGCACCGGAACGGCTGTTAGTCTCAACAGTGAGCCTCTCGTCTTCCGACTGGGACGATTGGGTGCCAACCTATCCAACTGAGCTATTAAGAGGAGAGCAGCCCTGGGAGGGCAGTGAGCTACCTGTGCAGTCATCTCTCCGTGGTGAGACTAATGAGCCGATTAATGATCTGCGCGATCCGGATATCTTTGTCGACGTCGACGGCCAGGTCTATCTGGTTTATGTGGCAGCGGGTGAGCAGTCGATTGGGGTTGTGGGTTTAAGTAATACAGCGCCATAGCCGCGCCACAGTCGTGCGCTAGTAATTGAGAAATGGAGTGAAATTCAGTGTAGGGGTACATTGAATAAGATTGGGGTTGAGCTGTTGGTGAGTATTAAAACAACTGCCAAAATAATTAATGATAAAAATAAAAATAAAAGTGAAACTTTATGAATAACCAAACTAGCGTATCTGAGCTGTCTTTATCCGGGCTACCTTTGTCAGAGCTACCTTTGTCCGAGCTACCTTTCTCCGAACAGAAACTCATCGAACTCAATGCTGAGGATGGATTTACCAGTCTGGTTGATGGCTTTAATCGAGCCTGTGAAAAATTCCCGGAGCGTCCCGCGTTTACCTGTCTTGGACAGACTCTCTGCTTTAGCGAAATTGAGCAGCTGAGTCGTCAATTCGGCTGTTACTTACTCGAGCATTGCGGCCTGGTTGCCGGCGATCGTGTCGCGGTACAGTTGCCCAATATCAGCCAGTTTCCCATTGCGGTCTGGGGCATATTGCGCGCTGGCTTGGTGGTGGTGAATACCAACCCTATGTACACAGCTCGAGAGCAGCTGCACCAATTTAATGATTCCGGTGCCAAGGCTTTGGTGGTGCTCAGTGACCTATTGCCAGTCACCGAACAGGTGATCCCGCAAACTGGTGTTGAGACTGTGATTGCCACCAGCGCAATTGATTTATTACAGCCTCAGCCATTGCCAGCCAGCAGTCTGACTAATCTGGTTAGCTTTACTGATGCCCTGGCTCTGGGTGCGGATAAGCTGTTACCGGAGAGAACCTCTTCCATGTCTGAGGTGGCTGTCCTGCAATACACTGGCGGCACCACTGGTCCTTCCAAGGGCGCTATTCTGACCCATGGCAACATCTTTGGCGGTGTGCGCATGTCCAAGCTGAGTGTCGACTTCAGTGATGAAGCCGTACCGGATCTGTTGATTGCCCCTATGCCTCTCTACCATGTCTTTGGTTTTACCATGAATGTGGTCAGCAGCTTTCTCGGTGGCAGTCACTCAGTGTTAATCCCCAATGCTCGTGATATCGACAGCATGGTCACGACCATGAAGCAGCACCAGCTCACTACCATGGCCGGTATCACCACTTTGCTACAGGGCTTGATGCGTCATCCGCAGTTCGATGAAATCGATTTCTCTCGACTTAAAGGCATTATTGTTGGCGGTGCGGCGCTGGTGAAAGAGGTGGGCGATGAGTGGGAAACCCGCACCGGTGCGCCGGTGTTTGAAGGTTACGGACTCTCTGAGACCACCGCGGTATTAACCTGTAATGGTCCCGATAAAAGTCGTGTCGGCACTGTGGGTCTGCCGATGCTCTATCAGGAAGTGAAACTGATTGATGCTCAGTGCAATGCTGTTGCCACTGGCGAGCGCGGTGAGGTTTGCTGTCGCGGCGCCCATGTTATGCAGGGCTATTGGAATCGTCCTGATGCCACGGCAGAGGCACTGGACGGGGATGGCTGGTTCCGCACCGGTGATATTGGTGTGATGGCTGAGGACGGTATGCTGACCATTGTCGATCGCCTAAAAGATATGGTGATTGTCTCGGGCTTTAACGTCTACCCCAATGAAATTGAAGATGTGGCCTATGGTCACGGCGACATTATTGAATGTGCTGTGGTCGGTGTTGCTGACGAGCGAACCGGTGAAGCGGTGAAGCTGTTTGTGGTCTCGACCAACCCGGATCTCAGTGAACAGCAGGTAAAGGATTTCTGCCGTGAGCAGTTAACCGCTTATAAAGTACCCAAGCATGTGGTCTTTATGGATGAGTTGCCAAAATCGCCAGTGGGCAAAATTCTTCGTCGCGAGTTGCGTGACTAATGCAGAATCGTCAGTGAGAAAAATATGATTGAAGCAGGAAATACCCAGTACGCTCAGAGCAATGGGCTAAAGATCGCTTACGAATCCTTTGGTAACCCAGAGGATCCAGCGATTGTGTTAGTGGCTGGGCTCTATAACCAGTTAGTGCGCTGGCCCCTAGAGCTGTGCCAGCATTTGGTCGACCGAGGGTTTCGGGTTATTCGTTTTGATAATCGGGATATTGGTTTAAGCGACAAGTTCGATGGAGTAAGAGCGCCGGGTTATTTTCGCCTGCTGCTCAAATCCTATTTTGGTGTGCCGGTTGCTGCTCCCTATAACTTAGATGATATGGCCGCCGATACTGTGGGACTGTTGGACGCCTTGAAAATTCCTGCAGCGCATTTAGTGGGTATGTCTATGGGCGGCATGATCAGTCAAATCGTTGCCGGTCGCTACCCTAGCCGGGTTCTCTCTTTGACCTCGATTATGTCCACCAGCGGTGAACGCGGCAAAGGAGAGGCTTCATTAAAGGTCAGTTTGAAAATGGTTCAGCCTGCATCTAAGGGAAAAACACCCTTGGATATAGCGGTGGAAATCTGGCAGATGCTGGGTAGCCCAGCCTATCCCATGAGCGATGATGAGGTCAGGGCTCAGGTGATTGCTGAGCACAAACGCTCGAGTAATCCCGCGGGTTATCTACGCCAGATTAGCGCCATCAGGACATCGCCTAGTCGCGTCGAATTATTACAGTCGATCAGGGTGCCGACATTGATTATTCATGGCAACCAGGATGTCTTGGTACCAATCAGTGGTGGCATAGATACCGCCAAGCACATTGGCCATGCAGAGCTGGTTCGATTTGAAGGTATGGGCCACACCTTGCCTCAGGCGCTGCTCGAGAAATTTGCCGATTTAATCCATAAAAACAGCAATATAGGCGCTTAGTGATGATGGGAGTTTGCGTCAAAATTGAGCGAATGTGAGAGGTGGAAACTGGTGTGGAGGCAAAGTTTTAACCTTGGCATCAATTAACCGATTACTGGCATCTTTGCCAAAGTTCCAGCGTTCTCGAGGCGTTATCTTAAACACATGCAGGAATGGTTATCGCTTGAGACAGTCCACTAAGAGGCTACCAAGAAAACCATGGACTCAGAGGGGCATTACCAAAAATAATAAGAATAATGCGATGTAGGGCAAAAGTTAAAACGGGTAGATTCCTAGAATCTTCCCGTTTTTTTTGTGCCCTTAAAAAGTGAGTTTTTCGCCACAGCGGTTGCCCGTGAGAACGCTGTTAAAGAAAGCACTTTGAAAAGTAACTTAGATTAAAAAGCCCCCACAATATTGATTGCGGGGGCTTTTTAGTGGCAGTCGTTATAAAGAAGCGTATTAACGCTCAATAATAGCGGTAACGCCCTGACCACCAGCAGCACAGATTGAAATCAAACCACGCCCGGAACCTTTCTCTTCCAGTAGTTTGGCCAGCGTCGCAATTATCCGCGGCCCAGTTGCCGCAAAGGGATGACCGGTAGCAACACTGGAGCCATTCACATTGAGCTTGCTACGGTCGATGCTGCCCAGTGCGCCCTCAAGGCCGAGTTTATTTTTACAGAAGTCTTCATCTTCCCAGGCTTTCATGGTGCACAGAGCCTGAGCCGCGAAGGCTTCGTGAATTTCGTAGAAATCAAAGTCCTGCAAGGTTAGTCCGGCGCGGGCCAGCATTCGTGGCACGGCGTAAGCGGGGGCCATTAGCAGGCCTTCACTCTGCTTTCCTTCAGTGTAGAAATCTACTGCAGCCACTTCGCTATGAGTGAGATAGGCCTGAATTGGCAGGTTGCGTACGTTGGCCCATTCTTCGCTGGCGAGCAATACAGCGGCAGCACCATCGGTGAGGGTAGTTGAGTTGGCGGCTGTTAAGGTGCCATTTTCTCGGTCATAGGCGGGCTTGAGTTTGGCCAGCTTCTCGAGCGGCGTGTCGCGCATAATGCCATCGCGGCTGACACCATTAAACGGCTTTATCAGATCATCGAAAAACCCGCGATCATAGGCTGCAATAAGGTTCTGGTGGCTGTTAAAGGTCAGCTGATCCTGGTCTTCACGGCTGATTCCCCATTCCTTTACCATCAGCTCACAGTGCTGGCCCATGGACATGCCGGTGCGCGGCTCGGCATTGGCGGGTATGGCAGGGACCATAAAGCTGGGTCTAATGCTTGCCATGATTTTTAAACGCTGGCCTAGGGTCTTGGCGCGGTTTAGGCGCAGTATCATTTTGCGGTATTTTTCATTTAGGGCTATGGGCGCATCGCTGGCGGTATCTGTACCACCGGCAATACCGGAATCAATTTGCCCCAGAGCAATTTTGTTGCCCACCAAAATAGCCGCTTCAAGGCCAGTGCCGCAGGCTTGCTGCACATCATAGGCTGGGGTTTGCAGAGAGAGTCCAGAATCTAAGGTGGCTTCTCGAGCCAAATTAAAATCTCGAGAATGTTTCATTACGGCGCCGGCGGCGACTTCGCCAAGACGTTCACCTTCCAAATCAAAACGCTGCACCAGACCTTTTAAGGCGGCGGTGAGCATATCCATGTTGCTGACGTCACTGTAGGCAGTATTGCTGCGAACAAAAGGAATTCTGCTTCCACCGACAATGGCGACTTTGCGTATATTGGTCATAATGGATTTCCAGTGATTTAGTTGTGGTTAGTTATTGAGAGTTGTCAACAGAATAGGTGATTCTCCACCATAAGCCAATGACTCTAATAATCCAAAATACTGTCATTGCGGTCAATTGCTTTACGTGGGTTGTGGGTAGAATGTCTGCCATCAATAGTTAATCCAGGGAAACAACAATGTCTGATACCTATTTGGAACTTGCCAACTCGGCACTGGGGAAAAAGCTCTTTTCCGCCATGGGACTACCAGAGCCTGTAGCCCTGATACGTGAGGATCCGAAACAACCGCATAATTTGGGCGGGCAGGTTCTTTTAGGGGCCAGTTTGGGAGCGCTATTCTCGGACCAAATTGAATCCTTTTTACAGGGCACGTCCATGGGCATCAGTGATTCTCTTGCTACCGAGAAACGCCACCTTATTTTTGACGCCTCGGGCATTGCCACTGCAGAGCAAAGCGCAGAGCTATACAACTTTTTTCATCGACAGGTAAAGTCATTGCCAGCCTGTGGTCGAGTCATTGTTATCGGTTTAAAGCCCAGCGCTGCCCCTAATTCCGAGCAGGGTGCTGTGCAGCGCGGTCTGCATGGTTTTATTAAATCACTGGCTAAAGAGATAGGCCGCAATGGTTCAACGGCCAATTTACTGATGGTGGAAAAGGGCGGCGACGCGGCTATAGAAGCCCCTATTCGCTTTTTGCTCTCCGCTGGCTCGGCCTTTATGAATGCACAGATATTGACGGCGACTACGCCCGTTGCGACGATGGAGGCGGATTGGCAGCGGCCATTACAGGGCAAGATGCTTGTCGTCACCGGCGCAGCGCGGGGTATTGGCTTGGCCATTGCTGAGGTGCTGACTCGAGATGGCGCCACTGTTATCGGTGTGGATGTGCCCCAGGCGGAAAAAGAACTTACTGAAGCGATGGAGCGATTGGGGGGATTGGCGCTGCCTCTGGATATTACTGGCGAGGGCGCGGCCACTATTCTGCGAGACTTTTGCTCCGCTCAGACTGCGTCACTGCATGGCATTATTCACAATGCCGGTGTTACCAGAGACAAAATGTTATCGCGCATGACAGACCACCAGTGGAACATGCTGATGCAGGTCAATCTCGGGAGTGTGCAACGGATTAACGCGGCGCTGCTGGAAACACAACTTCTCGATAATGGCGGCAAAATTATAGGTGTCGCCTCGATCAGTGGTATTGCCGGCAATGTTGGACAGACCAATTATGCCTTCTCAAAGTCAGCGGTGATTGGCATGGTAGAGACCTCTGCTGAAGCCTGCGCCGCACGCGGTATAACGATAAATGCGGTAGCGCCAGGCTTTATTGAAACCCAGATGACCGCAGCGATTCCTTTTTTCACCCGACAGATGGGTCGTCGGCTTTCTTCATTGGGGCAGGGCGGTTTGCCAATTGATGTGGCAGAGGTGATTGGCTTTTTTGTCAGCCCTCAGGCTGCGGGTATTAATGGCAATGTGGTGAGAGTCTGTGGACAGAGTATTCTGGGTGCTTAATCAGCCTTGAGCGATGAGTAAAAAAATGGCGAGGAGCAAAACTCCCCGCCATTTTTTTATGCTGATTTTAAGAGCACTTTTAAGCGTGAAGCGCTGCGTTGAGCTCAACGGCGCTCTTGTTAGTGAGGCATTCAACTGCGCCACTGACCGAGTTGCGTCTAAATAACAGATCGCTTTTACCTGCCAGATCACGAGCTTTCATCACACCGCTGGCCTGCTTTTGATCGTCGAGCATGGTGACAATGGTGCCCGCAGTAATATAGAGACCGGCTTCAATGGTGCAGCGATCACCCAGAGGAATGCCGAGACCTGCGTTGGCACCGAGAAGACATTTTTCACCGACAGAAATAACCATGCTGCCACCGCCAGAAAGGGTGCCCATGATCGATGCGCCGCCGCCGATATCGGATCCAGCGCCGCAGAAAACACCAGCGGAAACACGGCCTTCGATCATATTCGGGCCTTCAGTACCGGCGTTAAAGTTAATAAAGCCCTCGTGCATCACGGTAGTGCCTTCGCCCACATAGGCACCCAGACGAACGCGTGAGGTGTCGGCAATACGCAGGCCACTGGGAACCACGTAGTCGACCATCTTGGGGAATTTATCCACACAGTCGACAGATATCGGCTGGCCAGCAAGGCGTGCTTCTAACTGACGGGCCGGGAGCTCTTCGATATCGATAGCGCCAACATTGGTCCAGGCGCAGTTTTTCAATACACCGAAGATGCCGGTGAGGTCTGTGCCGTGGGGCTTAACCAGTCGGTGAGACAGCAGGTGCAGTTTCAAGTAGCCCTGAGGCACTGAAGTAGGTGCCGTGTTTTCAGCGAAGGCTGTAGCCACAACAGGACGGCTTGAGGCAGCCAGTGAGGCAACGCTGTCGGCCATGTCAGAGTATCCATTTTGCTTGAGAGCGGATTGCAGTGCGGCTAATTGTTCGACGCTAGGCTCCATATCACCATCGGTGAGCCCCAGAGTCACAGCCAAAATATCTCTCAGCGTTTGCTCTGGGTGCAGCAGTGGCTGTGGATAAAACACCTCGAGCCATTCGCCTTTAGAATTCTTGCTGCCAACGCCGATGGCGAAACTGTACAAATTGCTCATGCTAGTTCTCTTTTGTTGATTTGACTGATTAATTAAATATTGTTTGGTATTGCTCGGCTTTAAAGCCAATATTGATGACACCTTCTACGTCTAATACGGGGCGTTTGATCATCGCCGGATGTTCCACCAGCAGGGCCGCCACATTGTCACTGTTAGTCGCCTCTTGAATACTGGAGTCCAGCTTGCGCCAGGTGGTGCCGCGACGATTGAGAACGGTTTCCCAGCCAGCCTGGGCAATCCACTGTTCGATCGTGGCGGCGTCTATGCCGTCAGCGCGAAAATCGTGAAAGCAGTATTCAATGCCATTGTCGCTCAACCAGTTGCGGGCCTTTTTGATGGTGTCGCAGTTTTTAATCCCGTAGACGGTAACCAATGCAGCAATCTCCTTGTGTTTTCTGGCCCTGCAGCATAGCAAAAAAGCCGCTTTCAAAAAATCCTATTGTGGTTTTAATTGATCGCAAGAAGCGGAGTGTGAAGGGATTGGTAATAGGGAATAGTTATTTACTCAAATAACTGTCAGGATAAAGTTTATGGACAAGCAACTAGATCAATACTGGCAAGCGGTGGTCAATCGAGATTCCAGCTGTGATGGACAGTTCTTTTACGGTGTTTTAAGTACAGGCATTTACTGTCGGCCTTCCTGTGCATCACGAACGCCGCTGCGTAAGAATGTGCGCTTTTATGTTGCTCAAGAAGCGGCTCAATCCGATGGTCTGCGGGCCTGTAAGCGCTGTCAGCCAGACACTGATCTACATGGCACAGACAATCTGATGCATGACATCTGTCGCTACATTGAGGCCCATTATCAGCAGTCGCTAACCCTGGCAGTACTGGCTGAACAAGCAGGGATGAGCCCAAGTCACTTCCAGCGTACCTTTAAACTTGCCTTGGGTATGTCACCGAAGAAATATCAAGACGCCTGCCGTATTCGGCTGTTCAAAAGCGATTTAAAAAACGATCTAAATAAAGAGCCTAATATTACCCATACAATGTACGCCTCCGGCTACGAATCCAGTTCGCGACTCTATGAAAAAATCGACACTCATATGGGCATGACCCCAAGTACCTACCGCAAGGGCGGCTCTGGCGAGTTGATCTCTTACGCCTCTGCCGAGACCAGCCTAGGTCTTGTGATGATCGGTGCCACCGATCGCGGCATCTGCTTTTTGCAGTTTGATGATGCTGACGACAAGCTGTTCGCTCGGCTTAAGCTGGAATATCCCAAGGCCAGTTTTCAGCCTATGCCGCTGGAATCTCAGCCTCTATTTGATCAATGGATTGCTCAACTCAATGAATTTCTACAGGGCAGGGCAAGGGTGTTGGATCTGCCTATGGATATTCGCGGTACCGCTTTTCAATGCATGGTCTGGGACTATTTGGTGAGTATTCCCTCCGGGACTTTGCAGTCTTATACCGAGGTGGCCAATGGCATAGGCAAGCCCAAAGCGGTGCGCGCTGTGGCTAGTGCCTGTGCGAATAATAAGATCGCCATTACCATTCCTTGCCATCGGGTGATTCGCGGGGATGGCAGTTTGGCAGGTTATAAGTGGGGTCTGGCGCGCAAACGATCGCTGATTGATTTGGAGCGCAGGGCGCTTGTGGATGATTGAGAGCTGCAGGTAAAAGCAGCCCCTAGGGCTTGTGTGCAACAAAAGGATTTTTGCGGTTGGGATAGCATGTAGTGCAGATTTCACAGACTCGGCCATCGCAGCCTCTGGCGCTGCAAAATTCTCGGCCATAAAAAATAATTTGAAGATGTAGCGCGTTCCAGCTTTCCTTGGGGAAGAGTTTCTTTAAATCTCGTTCGGTCTGGGTGACGCTCTTGCCTTTGGTGAGGCCCCAGCGCTGGGCCAATCTATGAATATGCGTGTCCACGGGAAATGCCGGATGGCCAAAACCCTGGGACATCACTACGCCTGCGGTTTTATGGCCGACTCCAGGCAGAGATTCCAACGCCTTCCAGTCATCTGGGACTATGCCGTCATGTTGCTCCACAAGCATTTTCGAGAGCACAGAAATGGCGCTGGATTTTTGCGGTGCCAAGCCACAGGGGCGGACGATTTTATAGATGCTATCGACGGGCACGTGCTGCATATCAAAAGGATTGTCCGCTAGGGCAAACAGTGCAGGGGTAACCTGATTAACGCGGACATCAGTGCACTGGGCGCTGAGGAGCACGGCGACTAACAGCTCAAAGTTGTTTTTGTGATCCAGAGGGATGGGGGTTTCTGGATAGGTTTGTTTGAGCTTTTCGAGTATGTAGTCGGCGCGCTGTTGTTTTAACATGTCTAGTCCCTTAGAGAATAAGTCTAAATCTTCAGGCTCTGCACATACTGTTTAATGCGCTGGGCCGCTTCTATACAAACCTCAGTTTCAGCCACCAGTGCCATGCGCACCCGTCCTTCGCCGGGATTGCCATCTTCAGTATCTCGAGACAGATAGCGCCCGGGCAATAGTGTGACGTTTTGCTGTGCAAAAAGACCGGCGGCAAATTCGGTGTCATCAATAGGCGTTTCTGGCCACAGATAAAAGCTTGCGGTAGGTTCGGGAAAGGTTAGTACATCCTTGAGAATTTCGGTAACTGCAGCAAACTTCTCGCGGTATTGACGGCGATTGTCGATAACATGGCTTTCATCACTCCAGGCTGCTGCTGAAGCCGCCTGAGTGGCCATGGACATGGCACAGCCGTGATAGGTTCGGAAGCGTAAAAAGTCGCTCAGCAGGCTTGCATCGCCGGCGACAAATCCGGAGCGTAGGCCTGGCAGGTTGGATCGTTTCGAGAGGCTGTGGAACGCCACGCAACGGCTGAAGTCATTGCGGCCCATTGCCACGCAGGCTTCTAAAATTCCAGGGGGCGGGTTCTGCTCGTCGAGATAGACTTCGGAGTAGCATTCGTCGCTGGCAATAATAAAGTCGTACTGATCGGCTAACTTGATCGCTTGCTGTAATTGCTCGATGCTCATCACTGCACCGGTGGGATTTCCCGGTGTGCATATCTGCAGCAGTTGGCAGCGCTCCCAGACTTCTGGTGCAACGGTGCTAAGGTCAGGGATAAAGCCATTGTCTAAGGTGCAGTCTAAAAAATGCAGCTCAGCCCCAGCCAGCAGGGCGGCTCCTTCATAAATTTGGTAAAACGGATTGGGTGAGACAACGAAAGGAACCACTGTTGCACTGGTATCGACCACGGCTTGGGTAAAGGCAAATAGCGCTTCCCGAGTGCCGGTAACTGGTAGTACATTTTGGTCGGGGTCCATGGTGTTGCCGGGCAGTTTAAAACGCTCTGTGCACCAATCCGCTATCGCCTGACGCAGTGGCAGCCCACCCTTGGTAGTGGGGTAGATGGCAATCTGATCAATGTTGTCGATCAGCGCCTGCTTCACAAAGGCCGGCGACTGATGCTTGGGCTCGCCAATGGAGAGAGCTATAGGCGACAGATGTGCCGGTGGAACTCTGTCCGCCATTAAGGCCTTGAGGCGCTCAAAGGGGTAGGGGTGTAGTAAATCTAATTTTGGATTCATTGTTTACTCTTGGTCAACATTGTCTGTGACCACCTTATTTCAGGTGATTAATTCCACTTCTTCATTTTACGGAGTTTGTATTCTTGGCCTTCTTCTTCATTGCGCTGGTCCAGTTCCGTGGCGATGGTATTTGTCAGTGCGGCATTCAACTCGTCGTCGTTGAGTGGTTCAAAGTGGTTGTCGGTAAGATAGAAAATATCCTCAACTCGCTCCCCCAGTGTTGAGATTTTGGCGTTCAGCACCCGCAGTTCAAAGCGCACAAAGATCTGCGTTAAATGAGCCAGCAGTCCAGGTCGATCCGGTGTGATTATTTCAAGAATCGAGCTGTTGGTTTCAACATCTTGTCGCAGAGAGGCGCTGGTTTTTAGGGCGAAGTTTTTCAATTGTCGCGGTGTGCGCTGGCTTCTATCCATGCAGATTTCAGTCGGGTTTGAAATGGCTTGGTCTAGACTTTTGAGGATTTTCTCACAGCGGAACGCATCTTTGCCTATAGGCTGATCTTCCTCATCGAGAACATAGAATACATCGAAGGCACTGCCATCGCTGGTGGTGTGCAGGCGGGCATCTTGGATGTTGAGATTGAGCCGGTCTAGGGCGGCGGCGATAATCGCGAAGTTATTGTCGCGGTCTTTACAATGGACAAAAATCTGTGTCGCCACGGGTATTTCCACCCCTACATCTTTTATCAGGATGACCGCTTTTTTAGGCGCAGGGCTGGCGAGAATAGCTTTGGTGAATTCAGCTACATCTTCAGCGCTTTCTCGCAAGAAGAACTCTTCATCCACGTCGCGCCACACATTGATCGCCTGGTCGCTGTCGATGTTGTCTGCTAACAGGGCGCGCAGAGCTGAATCTTTGGCCTCGCGGATCCAGGCGTCGCGACTGGTAGGACTGACAGTTCCCAGTTGCAAGGCACGCTTGGTTTCAAAGTAGAGGTTGTGCATTAACGACCCTTTCCACTCGGTCCAGAGACGCGGGTTGGTGGCGTTGATATCGGCAACAGTCAGCACATAGAGGTAATCCAAATGCATTTGATCGCCAACATGAGTGGCAAACTTATGGATCACGTCTGGATCTGAGGTATCTTCACGCTGGGAGATGGTAGACATCAGCAGATGATTTTCCACCAGCCATTTAAGCAGGCCGATCTCTTGGGGCTGCAACCCATGGCGCTCAGCAAATTTTTCTATATCAGCAGAGCCTAGCAGCGAGTGATCGCCACCACGTCCTTTGGCAATATCGTGGTATAGGGCGGCGATCACAATGAGTTCGCGGCGACTGAATTTCTTATAGATATGTGAGGCCACAGGAAACTTGGCGGCTACTGCAGGCATGGTTAGTCGACGGACGTTGCGGACGACTTCAAGGGTGTGCACATCAACTGGATAGATATGAAACAGGTCGTGCTGCATCTGGCCGACGATTTTGCCGAATTCAGGCAGGTAGCCACCCAAAATACCAAAGCGGTTCATACGCTGGAGCTGATTTGACAGTTTGTATGGCGCCTTGAGTATGCGCATAAACAGTGCACGGTTTACTGGGTCTGCACGGAATTTGTCGTTGATCAGACCGCGATGCAATCGAATCTGTCGAATTACTGATGCGCGAATGCCTTCGATACTTTTGGTTTCGCCCATGATCGCGAACAGTTCGAGCAGAGCAGATGGCTGTTTAATAAATACCGACTCGTCGGTGGTGTCTAGATCGTTATCGCGGATTACAAAGCGTTCATTGATTGGCGTGACCACTTTGACTTTGTTCTTGCGGTAAATAGCTTCGTCGAGATACTCCAGGAGTGCTTCATTGAGCTCGCGTATGGACATTACAACCTGGTAGTAGCGCTGCATAAACTTCTCAACACCCAGTCGCTCGGGACTGTCTTTATAGCCAAACATTACTGCCAGTTTGCGCTGATAATCAAACAGCAGGCGCTCTTCTGGGCGGTCGGTGATCAGGTGCAGGCCGTAGCGCACTTTCCACAGGAACTCTTCATCGCGGCGCACTGTGGCGTATTCTTCTTCGGACAAAAAGCCTTCGGCGATTAGCAGAGAGCGGCGGTGCACTTGGAAGTGACGCTTGGCGGTCCAGTTAAATACCTGGATGTCTCTCAGGCCACCTGGGGCTTCTTTAATATTCGGCTCGAGGTTGTACTCAGTGTCGCCGTGTTTACGGTGACGGGCTTTTTGCTCGTCAATTTTACCGTGATAGAATTTTTCTGAGGCCCAGATTTTTTTCGGACCGGTTTTAGTTTTGAGCTGGTCGAGCAGTTCTCTGTCACCGACGAGGAGGCGCGTTTCCATAAGGTTGGTGGCCACGGTAATGTCGCCCTTGGCTTCATCGACGCACTGGGAAATACTTCGTGTGCTATGACCAATTTTAAGTTGGATGTCCCAGAGAAAGGTCAAAAACTGTTCGATGCTCTGACGGTAGCGATCCGGTTTGTCACGGCGCATCAGAATGAGTAGATCTATATCTGAGTGCGGGTGCAGTTCGCCCCGACCATAGCCGCCTACCGCAATAAGGCTTATGTCCGCGTTCCATTCAAAACGGTTCCAGGCATGGCGCAGAATCAGGTCGGCAAAATGGGCGCGCTCATTGACCAGCTGGTGAACATTTTCACCCTCATTGAAGCGCTTGTTGAAATGATTGTTGGCGAAGCCTAGGGCGCCGCGGAACACGTCGATGGGGTCGCCACTTTCGATATCCGCAACGAAGCGTTTCTCATCAAAGAAAATCGGCACGAGGTAGGTTTTTGGATGCATGGTTATTTTTTCTTGTAGGGTTCTTCGTGGCGAGCGGTAAGGACTTCAACACCTGTGCTGGTAACGACCATGGTGTGCTCCCACTGAGAGGAGAGTCGGCCGTCGCGAGTTTCAACGGTCCAGCCATCAGACTTGATCTTGGTGCTGTATTTGCCAGCGTTGACCATGGGCTCGATGGTGAAGGTCATGCCTTCCTCGAGTACCAGTCCAGTGTCAGGCTTGCCGTAATGCAGTACCTGAGGCTCTTCGTGAAACTCCATACCAATGCCGTGACCGCAGTAATCGCGGACCACTGAATAGTAGTTGGCTTCGGCATGGGTCTGAATAACGTGGCCTATATCACCGAGACGAATGCCGGGCTTGACCATGTCTATCGCTTTGTAGAGACATTCTTGAGAGATGTCGATTAAACGCTGGGCGTGAGGAGCTACATCACCGACTACGTACATCTTGCTAGTGTCGCCGTACCAGCCTTCTTTAATAACGGTGACGTCTATGTTGATAATGTCGCCGTTTTTAAGGATCTTTTTGTCTGAAGGAATGCCGTGGCAGACCACTTGATTGACTGAGGTACAGACAGATTTTGGAAAGCCGCGATAGCCGAGGCAGGCGGGAATGGCCTTCTGCACGTCGACTATGTGGTCGTGACAGATTTTATCCAACTCTTGGGTGCTGACACCTGGTACTACATATTGGCCAATCAATTCGAGGACTTCAGCAGCTAGGCGTCCTGCAACGCGCATCTTGGCGATATCATCCGCCGATCTTAGTTGTATGGTCATGGTTGGCCTTCATCTATAAATAGTGTGGGTATTGTACGCATCAAAGTCCCATTCGGGGAGTGCCTTTGGGTGTTATAGGCAAACTATTCACCCTGCTATTAATACCTCTGGTCTGGTCTAGGTCATCGCTGGGCTAAAGTCCTGTAAAAAAGCTGGGTCTGGGTGGGGCTTATGATGTTGCCGGTCAGCTGCTTTGATGAGCTTTTTTGCTTTAAATAGACCAATCAATATGGTATAAAGCGCGCCGTCTGTAGAGATGTCTCAACAGGCGTTAATGTAACTAAACTTTTTTTAAACGACACACACGTTCCGACACAGTGATCTGGGTGCCTAAAGGCGTAATATTAGCTTGACTGGTTGATCTACTGGGGTACGTGGAGGCTTAACCCCCAAAAGGAAAAATTATGTCTTCTGTAAGTATGCGCGATATGTTGCAGGCTGGTGTTCACTTCGGTCACCAAACCCGCTTCTGGAATCCCAAGATGAGCAAGTTTATATTCGGCTCACGTAATAAAGTTCATGTTATTAACCTTGAGCAAACTGTACCAGCCTTTAATGAAGCACTTGAAGTTCTGCGTAAAGAAGCTGCCAAGGGCAATCAAATTCTTTTTGTTGGCACCAAGCGTGCTGCACAAAAAATCCTCAAAGAAGAAGCAGAGCGTTGTGGCATGCCTTTTGTCAGCCATCGCTGGTTGGGTGGTATGTTGACCAACTACAAGACTATTCGTGCTTCTATCCGTCGTTTCCGCGAATTGGAAACTCAGGAAGCCAATGGCACCTTTGAGCGTCTGACTAAGAAAGAAGTTCTAGTGCGCACGCGCATGAAGGACAAGCTGGAAAATTCAATCGGTGGTATTAAGGATATGAGCGGCTTGCCCGACATCCTTTTCGTTATCGATGTTGATCACGAGCGCATTGCTATCAATGAAGCCAACAAGCTGGGTATTCCAGTTGTGGGTATTGTTGACACCAACAGCAACCCTGATGGCGTCGACTACGTAATTCCAGGTAACGATGACTCAATCCGCGCGATCAAGCTTTATGCTGCTTCTATTGCCAATGCTGTACTTGAAGGCAAAGCGCAGTCAGCTAAAGTATCTAGCAAAGATGAGTTTGTTGAAGAAGCTGCACCAGCAGCTGAAGCAGCTCCGGCAGTTGAAGCGGCTCCAGAAGCAGCTCCAGCGGTTGAAGCGGCTCCAGAAGCTCCAGCGTCTAAGGAAGCTGCTGCTGAGTAGTAGGTATAACCTATTACAAGCAGCATAAAAGGGGGCTAGAGCCCCCTTTTTTAAAAACTAATTTTACGATTTAGAGAGGAATACGATGGCACAGGTAACGGCGTCTTTGGTAAAAGAGCTTCGCGATCGCACAGGTCTTGGCATGATGGAGTGCAAGCGCGCACTGGCTGAGTCTGATGGTGATATTGATAAAGCAATTGAAGAGCTACGCAAGTCCAGCGGCATGAAAGCAGCTAAAAAAGCCGGTCGTACCGCAGCTGAAGGTCTGGTTGCAGTGAAGGCTGAGAATGGCTACGGTCAGGTCCTGGAAATTAACAGTGAGACCGACTTTGTAACCCGCGACTTAGGTTTCCAAGGTTTTGTAAATACTGTTCTGGATGCAAGTTTTGCGTCGAAGCAGACTGATATGGCAGCCGTTATGGCTGGTGATCTCGAAGCTGCTCGTGAAGCATTGGTTCAGAAGTGTGGTGAAAATGTTTCTCCACGTCGCCTGGCCAGTATTGAAGCACCAGTAGTGGGCGGATATGTTCACAGCAACATGCGCATTGCTGTTATCGTTGGTCTGACCGGCGGTGATGAGGCTTTGGCTCGCGATGTCGCTATGCACATTGCAGCGGTTAATCCAGCTGTCGTTAGCTCGGACCAAATGCCTGCTGACGTGATTGAAGCTGAGCGCGCTATCTTTGTTGCTCAGGCAGCTGAGAGTGGCAAACCTGCTGAAATCGTTGAGAAGATGGTTCAGGGACGTGTTAACAAGTTCTTGAAAGAAAGTAGCTTGGTTGATCAGCCTTTCGTTAAAGATCCCGATATGACTGTTGGTAAGCTAGTTGCCGCCGGTGGTGCTACGATTGTTGGATTTACACGTTATGAAGTTGGCGAAGGCATCGAGAAAGACGAAGTTGATTTTGCAGCTGAAGTTGCAGCTCAGGTTCAGGGTGCTAATTAAGACAAGCTAAACTAAACTCGATAAAGGGTTCCGATATGCCATTAGCTGGAAAAGAGAAAAAGTATAAGCGCATTCTTCTAAAGCTCAGCGGTGAAGAGTTGATGGGAGAAGAGGGTTTCGGGATTGATCCCAAGGTTCTCGATCGTATGGCGCTTGAAATTGGCCAGCTAGTGGGTATTGGTGTTCAGGTCGGTCTGGTGATTGGCGGCGGCAATTTGTTTCGTGGCGCTGCTCTTAATCAGGCCGGTATGGATCGTGTAACCGGCGATCATATGGGTATGTTGGCTACGGTAATGAATGCCTTGGCGATGCGCGATGCGCTCGAGCGAACCAATATTTCATCCCATGTTATGTCAGCAATTCCTATGAGTGGTGTAGTCGAGCACTACGACCGTCGCCGCGCGATTCGCTATCTGAAAGATGGTGACGTGGTAATTTTTGCGGCCGGTACCGGCAATCCCTTCTTTACTACCGACTCTGCTGCCTGTTTACGCGGTATTGAGATCGAAGCCAATGTTGTACTCAAAGCGACCAAAGTCGACGGCGTTTATAGTGCTGATCCAATGCTTGATCCCACGGCTGAGCTCTATGATCATCTCACCTATGATGAGGTGCTCGACAAGAAGCTTGCAGTGATGGATCTGACCGCTATTTGTCTGTGTCGCGAACATAATATGCCGCTGCGCGTCTTCCGTATGTCCAAGCAGGGCGCATTGCTCAACTTGGTGGTAGGTGGCGACGAAGGCACTTTGATCGAAGAGGACAAGAAAGATGATTAATGAATTAAAAGCTGAAGCTAATACGCGCATGACCAAAGCGATTGAAGCTTTGGGCAATGCCTTTAACAAAATTCGCACAGGTCGAGCTCACCCTAGCCTTTTAGACGGTATTACCGTTGACTACTATGGCGTTAACACACCGCTGGCTCAGGCTGCTTCGATTGTTATTGAAGACGCCCGTACACTGTCTTTGACCCCTTGGGAAAAAAGCTTAGTACCGGCTATTGAGAAGGCCATCCTCAAATCTGATTTGGGTTTGAACCCGACTACTGCGGGCGCGGTTATTCGTCTGCCGCTGCCAGCACTGACCGAAGAGACACGCAAGGTCTACGGTAAACAGGCTAAGGCAGAAGCGGAGAATGGACGTATTTCGGTACGCAATGTTCGCCGCGATGTACTCTCGAGCCTCAAAGCGCTGCTGAAAGATAAAGATATCAGTGAAGATGAAGAGCGCAAAGGTCAGGATGAAATCCAAAAGATCACTGACGGTTTTATCGCGCGTATAGACGAAGCTCTGGCAGCTAAAGAAAAGGACCTGATGGAGATTTAATCTCCATGGTGAATACCTGATGGCAGATTCCGGCTCAAAACCCGACTCTAATTCCGACTTTGAGAGCGTCAAGCATCCCCTAAAGCATGTTGCGGTCATTATGGATGGCAACAATCGCTGGGCGAAGCAGCGTGGACTCTCCGGTGTTGCTGGCCATGAAGCCGGCGTCGAGCGTATTCGCGATATTTTGCATGCAGCGAAAGCTCGTGGTGTCGAGGTGGTTACGCTTTTTGCTTTTAGCAGTGAGAATTGGAAACGACCAGAGTTAGAAGTTCGCGGTTTGATGGCGCTGTTTTCCTCCTACCTTAAAAAAGAAGCTAAAAAACTCCGTGATGATGGCGTGCGTCTTAAAGTTGTCGGCAATCGCAGTCATTTCAGCGATCGTCTTAAACGTTTGATTAGCGATGCTGAGACCCTTACCGCCAGTGGCCAATTCACCCTGGTACTCTGTGTTGATTACGGTGGACGCTGGGATATTGCCAGTGCGGCTCAAAAAATTGCTTCGGAAGTTCAAATGGGACGCCTGCGGCCCTCTGATATTACCGAAGACACCGTGGGTAAGTTCCTGCAAACCGAAGGGCTTCCGGATCCTGATCTCTGTGTTCGGACTGCCGGTGAACAACGTATTAGTAATTTTCTGCTCTGGCAGATGGCTTATACCGAGTTCTATTTTGCGAATTGCTACTGGCCCGATTTTGACGCAGCTGCTCTTAATATGGCTGTAGACGAGTACTATTCTCGCCAGCGTCGCTTCGGTTTGCGTGATCAGGTTGAAGATGATGCTGCCTCTGATGGAGAGACTATAAGTGTTTAAACAGCGTGTAATCACAGCGATTCCGCTGGTTCTGGGCTTTCTTGCGCTACTTTTTAATTTAAATCCGCTTAATTTCTCTCTGGTTATGGTGTCAATAGTGCTGCTAGCTGGTTGGGAGTGGTCCAATCTGATGGGGCTTCAGGCCAAGACCCAGAAGTCCGTCTATTTAGCGCTGTTGGTGCTAATCCTTGGCGTTGCAGGCTTAAGTCTAGATCTGTTCGGCGCTCTGAATGTTTCTCTAGGGCAGACTTTTTGTCTTGCTGCATCCTGTCTCTGGGCAGTCATTTTTCTCTGGGTTCAGGGTTATCCCTCTAGCGCTATACTCTGGTCGCCGCGACCTATTCTGGGCCTCTTGGGCCTAGTGCTGCTGTCGACCACCTGGATTGCTATTGTGCTCATTATCCATCAGCCCCACGGCCCTTGGTTATTGCTATTTGCCGTTGCAGTGGTGGCCTTAGCGGATATTGGGGGTTATGTGGCCGGCAGTCTGTTTGGCAAACGCAAGTTGGCACCACAGGTCAGTCCCGGAAAAACCTGGGAAGGATTCTTTGGTGGCATTTTTTTACAGTGCATTTTAATTGCCACCATGGCATCGTTTATGCCGGAAAAAATTACTATTGTTATGCTCCTGGCGCTGGTTATTCCTGTGTCACTCTATTCAGTTCTCGGGGATCTATTTGAGAGTATGATCAAGCGTCACAGTGGCGTTAAAGACAGCGGTACCATCCTGCCTGGACATGGCGGTGTACTCGACCGAATCGACGGTCTGATTGCTGCGCTGCCGCTGTTTATTCTGTTGTTCCTTCTGCTGAGCCCGTTTTAGATTATGCAAATGATCACTGTACTTGGTGCAACCGGATCCATAGGTGTCAGCACCCTTGATGTGATTGCTCGACACCAGGATAAATACGCGATTTTTGCACTCACTGCTCATACTCAGATAGATAAGTTGGCTGAGCAGTGTCTACAGTTTAATCCCAAATTTGCCGTTGTAGGCGATGCAGCTCTTGCCGAGCAGTTACAAGCCATGTTGCGCGCCGGCGGCTCGACTACCGAAGCGATCTATGGTGTAGATGCACTTTGCAAGGTTTCCAATGATGCCGCTGTTGATACAGTAATGGCGGCGATTGTCGGCGCAGCGGGTCTGGTGCCAACTCTGGCTGCAGTGCATGCTGGAAAGAAAATATTACTCGCCAATAAAGAAGCTTTGGTGATGGCCGGCGGCTTGTTTATGCAAGCTGTGGCCGATTCAGGATCGCTGCTATTGCCCATCGACAGCGAGCACAACGCAATATTTCAGTGTCTGCCAGCAGGCTGTGGCTCTTCTGCGAGTGCCAGCAGTAATAGCGGCGTCGAGAAGTTATTGCTCTCGGCCTCCGGCGGACCTTTCCGCGGCATGACCCTTGAGCAGATGCACGGTGTGACGCCAGACCAGGCCTGCGCCCACCCAAACTGGAGTATGGGGCGAAAAATTTCGGTAGATTCAGCATCCTTGATGAACAAGGGCCTTGAGTTGATTGAAGCCTGCTGGTTATTCGCCGTTCCCGAACAGTCCATCGAAGTGGTGGTGCACCCACAGAGTATTATCCACTCACTGGTGCAGTACTCAGATGGTTCAGTGCTGGCCCAATTGGGTAACCCTGATATGCGAACGCCTATAGCTCATGCTTTAGCCTGGCCTCAGCGTATAGAGTCTGGTGTGGCTAATTTAAATCTGTTTGAAATTGCCCGTTTGGACTTCGAAAAGCCTGATATGCAAGCGTTTCCCTGTTTAGCAATCGCCAGAGCTGCTGCTCAGGCAGGCGCCAATGCAGCGACTATACTCAATGCGGCGAATGAGATTGCGGTGCAAGCATTTCTCGATGAGCGAATCGGTTTTACTCAAATCGCCGATGTCGTCGAGCAGACGTTGAATAGTCAGGTTATCAGTGAACCAGAATCACTTGAAGCAGTCCAAGAGTCCGACAATCAGGCGCGTCTTTACAGTAGTGCTTATATTAAAAGACTAGAGAAGTAATTTATGGATCTTTTACAGACAATCTTTTTCACCTTAATTGCCCTAGGTGTATTAGTCAGCTTTCATGAGTTCGGCCACTTTTGGGTGGCGCGACGCTGCGGCGTTAAAGTGCAGCGCTTTTCGATTGGCTTTGGTACGCCGCTTTTTCGCTGGCGCGACTCCCATGACACAGAGTTTGTGATTGCAGCTTTGCCTCTGGGCGGCTATGTCAAAATGCTCGATGAGCGGGAAGGTGAAGTCGCCGCTGAAGATCTACCCTATGCTTTCACCCAAAAGTCTGTCTGGCAGCGCCTGGCAATTGTTATTGCTGGTCCGGCGGCTAATTTTTTACTCGCGGTTGTGGCCTTCTGGATTGTGTTTCTCTCTGGTGAGCGTGGCATAGCGCCAGTTGCGGGCTCGGTGATTAGCGGTTCCCTAGCAGAGCAATCGGGTTTTGAGCCCGGCACCGAGATTGTTGCGGTTAACGGTCATCGCACTAGCACTTGGGCTGCAGTCTCCCGTCAGCTGTTTGGTTATATAGGGACTAGTGGTGATATTCCATTGACCGTTACCTATCCGAATTCCAATATAGAGTACGACTTGGCAGTGCCAGTCAGCGTCTGGTTGCGTGAAGCAGAAGAGCCTTCGCCGCTGCGGGAGCTGGGCATTACACCACCCTTTAAGTTAGACGCCCTAAGCTTGGGGGCTGTTGCCGAAGATGGCGCCGGCTATGCAGCAGGGCTGCGAGAAGGGGATCGGGTGGTAGCGATCAATGGCACTGATATTCTGAGTGTTGAAGCTTTTATTAACAATGTGTCCTCTAGTGCCAATACCGCAGTCGAGTTGCTTATCGAGCGGGATTCAGGGCAGCTAATGGTTACTGCAGTACCAAGAATGGTCGACAGAGATGGCCAGCAGGTTGGTCAGCTGGGTGTGCAGCTCGCATCTATGGGAAGCTATCCTGAAGAGTTGCTGCGCAATGTCGAATACGGTGTTTTTGGTGCTGTAGTACGTGCCGCTGAAGAGACTGCTCAAACTAGCCTGTTTGTCATAAAGTCCATCGGCAAGTTGGTAGTGGGTGATCTGTCACCGAAAAATCTCAGTGGCCCAATCACCATTGCCAAGGTCGCTGGCGACTCAGCCAAATCTGGTTTTGACAATTTTATTCGCTTTATCGCCATTCTCAGTATAATGCTCGGCGTAATGAATCTTTTGCCTATTCCGGTGTTAGATGGCGGCCATATTGTTTACTACCTGATTGAGATGGTTAAGGGCTCGCCGGTTTCGGATGCGGTGCAGATAGTCGGCTACAAAGTTGGCTTCTTTATGCTCATGGGATTGATGGTGTTTGCCACCTATAACGACGTTATGCGGGTTTTCTAAAGCCGTTTAAAGACAACTACAAAAATTGGATTTAACTAATTTCATGAAGCAAATCTTTAACGTTCTATTGTTAAGCTTATTGATGTTTGCCAGCTCAGCCTATGCCGCAGTGTTTCAGGTTGACGATATTCGCATTGAAGGGTTACAGCGGGTCTCTGCAGGTACTGTGTTTGCCGCTCTGCCAATCAGCGTTGGCGATCTTGTGGATGAGCCGGCGATCCGCTCAGCGACACGTTCGCTTTTCCGCACAGGCTACTTTTCCGACGTGGTTATGGCCAGAGAGAATGGGGTTTTGGTCATCGGTCTGGCCGAGCGTCCAGCGGTAACTGAGATAAACCTCGAAGGTAACAAGGCGATCGAGACTGATCAGTTACTGGATGCACTCCGTGACAACGGATTGGCTGAAGGGCAGATCTTTCGTCAGGTGATTCTCGAGGGTATGACGCAAGAGTTACAGCGGCAGTATGTTTCCCAGGGTCGCTATGGCGCTTTGGTCGAAACTGAAGTTAAGCAGCTGCCGCGCAACCGCGTTGCAGTGAATATCAATATCGATGAGGGTGATGTCGCTAAAATCCGCCACATCAATATAGTCGGCAACAACGAATTTACCGAAGAAGAGTTGCTCGAGTCCTTTGAGCAGCAAACCACTGGCTGGTTATCTTGGATTACCAGCGACGACAAATACGCCCGCGAGAAACTCTCTGGCGATATAGAAACTCTCGAGTCCTGGTATTTGGATCGCGGTTATCTGCAGTTCAATATCGCGTCGACCCAGGTGTCTATCAGTCCTGAAAAAGAGTCTGTTTATATCACCATCAATGTTGACGAAGGTGATGTCTACACTATTGGCGAAGTGGAGTTGGCCGGCGAGTTAATGATCCCAGAGCTGCAGGTTCGGGCGATGATTATTCTCAAAGAGGGCATGACTTTCTCTCAAACTCTGATGACCACTTCCAGCGAGTATATTACTCGTCGTCTGGGCAACGAAGGTTACACCTTCGCCGAGGTTGA
>Ga0115547_1000503_pt1 | contig 25143 bp, 19 predicted proteins | sample COGITO_mtgs_1004_3_FD_87185 | JGI IMG/M metagenome (GOLD analysis project Ga0115547, IMG submission 87185) | Pelagic marine microbial communities from North Sea - COGITO_mtgs_100420 | ecosystem: Environmental > Aquatic > Marine > Epipelagic | place: Germany:Helgoland, sampling site Kabeltonne...
AAAGATATTCTTAATGACGGGAATGCGGTGAGTAGCTCCATTCTTTTCACGACAGCCCTATTTCTTCTCAGACAAAATATGAAGAATATAGTTATTGAAACTGGTACAACTAACGGCAAAAACTATCATCTTGTAAGCTGTTATCAATCACAAAATTGACAAACCAAATTAAAAAAAACCTCTTTTACTTACGGTATCTACAATATTGTGTATTTTTTTATAGATTATTTATAATGATTTAAAATCAACAAAATTGAACAACAAATTCAACCATCGTATGATCAGATGGGAATTTCGGAGAAGTTAGATTGTTATCCGCTTCCCACAGAGGATTAACCTCAAGTATTTCTACTTTAGTCAAAGGAGTTTTTCGGTAGATCAAATGATTCAGATTCCGTAGACTACCATCTATACATTTCGTCGTCTTCACGTTGAGCTCTTTGTCGCCGTAAACCCAGGTGGAATCTTGGATTAAAGATTCCATCGAAGCAATCGTTTCCTTCGGAGGCGCATTATTCTGATAATCGAGGTTGAAATCACCCACAACAATACGCGTCCTTTTATTTGCTGGATCCCATTTGTCCATCATTTCCTGAATCTGGGTAAATGCTTCTGGGCCCCCTCGTTCGTAAAAAGGAAGATGCACGCCTGCTATTATGAAGGAATCAAACACAATCATCCCAACAGCTTTTCCGCTACCCATCTCTTCTCCAAAATTAATCGAATGGAAACTTTCGAAACGTTCAGAGAGTAGCTTCTTATTCATTCCAATAACAACCAACCAACCATTATGCCCTGCCGTAGGTAGCCACTCGTACGTTGTCGATACCTTAACGAGTTTTTCTAAAATGTTTGGACTAACCTCTTGTAGTACGATCAGATGTGCATCGGTAGGCAAATTGTTGGTGAGGGTATTACACTTTTCATCATCGTTGAAATTCGTTTTTTGATATTTATCCCTCGTATTAAGAGTATTCCATTGGTATATATGTATATTTGACATGATGTTCGTGTGTGGGGGGGTGTGTGTGGGTGTGTGGGTGTGTGGGTGTGTGTGGGTGTGTGTGGGTGTGTGGGTGTGTGTGGGTGTGTGGGTGTGTGTGTGTATCGTACCTGTTTGTTAAATAATTGAATCTTTATATATAATTAACAATAAACCAACTTCTAATATAAAAAAAATCATTTTTTTTATGTAGTATTTATTATGGTTACGCATGATATTGTAGACACAAATTGTATGATAAACTTGAGCACAAATAGAATAGAAAGTGTTAATACGTATCAGTGCAATGGTTGGTATGGTTGGGGAGGAGGTACGATGTGTGGTGAAAGTAGTGATCGACCCCAAGATTGCCTCCCAGAAAATTCTACCAAGTGTGCTACACCCAAAACGAACGCAACAATATGTGTTGACGACAATTCAACCAATTGTTGTGAGGAGCCTTCAATCGATGGATGGCGTTTCGAGGGATGCTCAACTAATATTGGACGAAGTAAGTACAGAGGTTTGGTGCGTACAGCGACGAACGATACTTGGGATAATGAGGGACAATATATACTGAATACAAAATTTGCAGTAAATACAAATGTCTCGATTCAAGTTAGTTCTGGGTTGGATATTCCAGATGGTGAGGAGTGGGTAGTTGTGAGTGGTGTTGTTAAGAATTCTTCGTATAAAGTCCCTCCGCAATCGATCGGTTTAGTCATTGAGATAGAATTAGAGGATACTAAGTGCATACCAACAATAAGTAGTTCGTCCTACTGTCCCCTCAGTAACCCCACATGTAGATCGGATGAATCAATACAACAAACAAACTACAGCGTACAATGCATTGCTTTTGGAAAAGCTGTCTACAACATAGAGATTGATACCAAGGGTTTGGTAGATGTGTTTGGTGACGATGAAGCGAAGGCTGCTGCTGAGTACGTTGAGGCAACGTATGCAATTGACGATGTATTGGTTCTTGATGGTAATGAAAAGGGGAGGATAAGTTCCGTCGATATCCAAAAATCAATCGGTAGTTGGATGTTGGTTGTTGGTGTTGATGATGATGCGGATTGTAAGGGGGGGGTTTCGTATGATAAAAAACATACAGAGTGTTTGAAGAATACCGATCAAACGATTCGTAGAATGAGATGTGATAACTGGCCATCGTATTGTGCGCTAGATGATGCGGAGTGTGCGAAAGAGCCTTGTATGCATGGACTCCCCGATGGGTATGATGGTATTCAGGTGAAGCAAGCGGAAGGCTATTATGACGAGATTTGGACCAACGATGCTACGACAACTGATGTAGATCGGTGTGGGGTTGAGTATATCGATGAGGATTGGATAGAAGTTGGGGATTGTGTTAGTGGTGAGCAAATTAAAAAACGAAAGATTGATCTAAAGAATAATTGGGACGACGCTTCCCTAATACATAGCTACGTTGTCCAAACAACAGATGAACCAACCTACGTCTCTACTAAGAATTATGACTCCGATTGTAGGATGGATTATATCAATCAGAAATGGGTTGGCAGTGATGCTACGTGTGATCCTGCGACGGAACAACCACTAGTAGGATCCAATCATTCGAATGATGAGATTCGTTACAAATCCTCGACTGGCTCAAGCTGTTTGTGTAAGATTATGGAAGATTCGTGGACAGACTATGGGTGTCGTAAATCTGGACTTCATAAATACTCTTTTATAATCGACACACATGGTATGGACCCATTGCAACGTAGTGTAAATGTTGATAATTATATGCAAAATACATTCAAGAACGAATCTATCGTAGAGGGTATGAGTATTCATAGTTACGATATAGACGAATCGATTGAAAATTTGTATTACATTAGCGTACTTGTTGAGAATGATGCGAAGTGTAGACTTGAGGATGTAGTGGAGGAGGGGATCGAAGAGATGCCACTAATGACAAAGATTACTATTGGTGTGTTTCTATTTGTAGCTATCCTCCTATCATTCTATATATTATCCAAATTGGGTTTGTAGTATGTTGATATCAGCAATCAATACCTTCAACGTAATGTTGGATACCAATACCAATACCAATACCGCATACATCGGATTTTTTTTTCATACATAGTTTACGTGAGATTCCTGATGATACAATTAATAATAGTGGCAATAGTTGTTGCAATATTTGCTGCCACTAAAAAAATACCCATCGTATGTTTTGGTTGTGAGACGGTTTCGGGTGCAGCGGGGTATATGTTTCGTTGCATGAACCGGGATTCCCGGATGTGTGAGATAGTAAAAGAAATAGAATCATCACCAGAAGGTGATGAGCATACTATGGGTGAGAATCTTACAATGACAAAGGTCGTAGCTGCTTCTACTTTCAAGGTAGTTAGTAATGTCCCGGCTCAAATGCAAACAGCATTTAATGAAATATTAGAAGATCTTAAGGTGCTTGGTAGTAAGATACGTGATCGGTTATCTAATTTTGTTACCGAACTCAAATCATGGCTCTCGGATATCTACACACCGTTGAAACATAGCGCGATCAAAAACTACCGAGACTTCTACGATCAAATTATTAAACCAGCGAAAGACTTCATCTTACAATACATCCTTGATCCCATACTCTCCATCATCCAGCATTTGATGAAATTAAAGAAAATGATCGTAGATTGGATTACCAACACAACGAACGATGTTTCGAGACAAATGTCGTTTTTTAAGGACGGGGCGATTGAAGCTATTGTCAAAATACCCAGTGATATCATCAATAACATCAATGGTATCATCAGTGCCTTTAATAATATCAAGAACGATACTTTCGAGAATGTTAATGGTGGTATAGCTAAAGTTGTGATTTTAGCAAATACGATGATTGGCGAACTGAATACAGGGCTAAGTACGGTCACCACATCACTTAAGGGTGTTGAGACGAATGTGAATGGGGTGATTGGGTCGTTGAATACCGGACTTGGTGCGATCACCTCATCAATTAAGGGTGTTGGGGATAATATGAATGAGGTGATTGACGCATTGGATGATGGACTTGGTTCGGCGTTTGATGGTTTAGAATCTATAGTGAATCCTGTGATTGGTGAAGTGAATAAACCACTTGCAGTATTTGGTCAGTCATTTCCAGAATTAGATTTATCGGGTATATCGCTACCACCAATTGATGTAAATTTAAACGATATATCACTAAGTTTACCGAAAATTGACTTATCGGAAATCCAAGTAGATGAAATTGGTGATGTTACGATCGATCCCCCAGATGATGCTAATAAAATAGATTTAGATGAAATGTTAGACACAACTAAGAATGCGTTTGATTTTGTGGTGAAACCATTACAGGATGAGATCGAAAAAGCATTCTCAACCGATGTCTTTAAGCCCATTAATGATATTATTTCATCAATGACTGTTTTGGTATCGACACTTAGTATAAAATTTATCAATCTCTTCGATTTCAACTTTCTATCGGAAGAATTGTTTAAAGATTTATGGGTTAAACTTAAGAATATCTTGAATCAACCAGGAGTGAATCCAATGGAAATTGTTTTTGATTTTTTAGTCAAACCAACGATACCACACATTGAGGGAATCCAGGATGATCTAACGCTGGCCATTGATAGCATTGGGGAAAAGCTAGAAGTTATGTTTATTGGTATTGCGGATAAGTTGGATGTAGCATTCGGTACTCTATCCGATGTGATGGTCAAGTTTGCCTCATTCATGACCGAAAGTGGAGGTTACGTTCTATCTTGGTATGCCACAGAATTCGTCGATCGAATCATCCCAATTCCTATTTCAAAATCAAAGAAAATAAACATCCTCCTCCTCATCCTCTTGTTGATTATCTACACAATAGCAAGTGGTTACGTTCAAGTAGGGATCAAAACAATCCAAACGATGAATATGTTCCGAACCAAATTATCACCGGGTGGATTGGTAACTCAGATAGCCATATTTATTATAATGTTTATACTTTTTATCAAAGGTATTGGGTTAGAACAAGAAAACGAAGACTAAGAATACCAAAACCACCATTAATTGAAAGCCCATAAAAAGCACTATGACTCTGAGTCGTGTGCACCGTGCTGGTTTTTCTTTTCTTGTTTTTGTAGGTATCGTAGTAGAAAGGTGAGGATATTTACGATTAAGGCAATAAAGTTCGACACAATCACTGGATACAACAATCTTAGGATACCATAAGTTAGGAAACTTATACTAGTAAGGATTGCTAAGACGATGAACATAAGGGATGGGATGTTTTGTTGCGAAGTTGGGTTTTTGTATGTATTATATTGCTCGAATAATTGGGGGATGTAGAGTAACGATATACATAGTGCGCCGAAATATCCTACTAAATCTGCATAATCAAGAGTCATGATAATCAATACTATGGTCTATGTGTATGGTTGTTTTATATTTGTTCGGAAGAATAGGACATTATAAATAAAACATCGATATTGATACTACGACAAATACAAAACTTATTCTAAATTGTATAATATAGCACATCAATGTATCAATCACTGTATCGTTTATCGAAACAAAGACTCTTATCGAAACAAAAAGGCGGTGGCGGTTATGTAACCAACGAAACGATCTATCTACCAGGTACTAATTCTGGGCAAGGTTCTTATTACTCCAACGAATCAACACAACATCCATTCAAATTCTCACAAGTAGTACCAGAAGTAGGGAAATTCGTTGTTGAAATTTTTGATCTTGCTTATGAGGTTGTTTCCAAAAACCAAATATACACGGACAAATGGTATTATCATAACGATACAGAAGAAGTCCTTAAACAATTGAATGAAACAATTCAACATGGGGTGTATATTCTTCCAGATTTCGATTTCATATGTATTGTTAATGATCAGATCGAATTGTTCAAATTAAAAAGTTATTCAATTTCTACAAATACTGAAACATCGATCAAAACTCTAGAAATTGAAATAGAAGCTTTTGATCCCGAAAACGAAGCTTTTGATCCCACGTCGTTGAAAAGAAGCAGAGAAAGCGAAGCTTTTGATCCCATGTCGTTGAAAAGAAGAAAAACTTGAATATGACACTAAGTTAAAAAAAATGAACTTTTTAACTCAATATAATATATGGTATCAAACTTAAAAAGAATAAGAAGTATGAGTTACTATGACGATCAAATAAAGAAAGTCCAAAGTGTTGTTTTTACTGGTCCATCAAATAGTGGGAAAACATCACTAATAAATACATATTTAAAGCAAAAATTTAGACCAAACTACCAAAACAGAATACCAGGAGTTGAGTTTTCGAGTAAAGCGATTAGTCGAAGAAATTCTCTAAATATATGGGATACCACTGGGTGTGAGAAATATGATACAATCACGAACTACTATTATCGTAAAGCTGATGTTGTTATTCTGGTTGTTGATGCATCAGACAAACGATCTGTTTCGAGTATCCGCCATTGGGTATCTAAAATCAAGCAACATACAAGAAAGAACATTATTATTGTAGCGAATAAGGTAGATTTATTAAAAAAAGGAAACGAATCGTATGTCAAGGAAGATCCAAATTACGTCCTCTTATCCTCAAAAAATGTTGCTTCGGTGAATCATCTTTTCGATAAAATCTTACGTACGATAAGTTTTGGAAATGAATAAGAGTATAAATTTTTGTTTTTGCTGTGTAATCTTCGCGATGAATTTCTGAATTTTTTCATATACAATCCAAAAACAAAAAATGAAAACATTATAAAGAGATTGCTCAATAGATTGCTCAATAGATTGCTCAATAGATTGCTCAATAGATTGCTCACGATAATATGACACATACACGAAATACGATATTATCATGGATATTGTTTGGGAAATCCTCACTCTATTCTATAATATATGGGATATTTGAGTTCTTGGTTGTATATAAATCAAATTTGCTATTTAACGACACCTTCTTACCATATGGCAACTGGTTAATGATGTTTGCTGGATTATTCATTGTATCTCACTATAGTAGTAGAACAAACCACCACCCACACCACCCCTTTATTGAAAAGGTACATGCTATGATTTGGGTCATGGTTTTTAAGGATATTATATATTATGTATGTAAATGGACAACAGTCTATAATCTAAACACCAATCCGTATCCTGTGTTTCCAAATTTTTATCAATTTTATCATGTTTTCAAAGTATCAAAAATGCTTTTTCTGTCACAGCCCATAGAATGTGTCCCCTATTTTCCAAAATTTTATATCATTAACTTAGGGATCTCCATACCCTATTATACATTTCTCTTGACTAAGCATAGGTATTGTGCTCGTTCTTGGAGTTACCTTACCCTCCCCCCATTTTTTGCAATCCCCATTGGCTCAATATTGTTACGTGACCCAACACTTCCAAAGATTAGTATCACAGTAGTGTGTATGTATAGTCTAACCATCCTATATATCTTAATAAGTACTTTAACCGAGAGATACAAACAACATGAGAGACGCGAGATACGAGAAATAGTCGTGCGAAGCAAACGTGAGATGCGAAGCAAACGTGAGATGCGAAGCAAACGTGAGATGCGAAGCAAACGTGAGATGCGAAGCAAACGTGAGATGCGAAGCAAACGTGAGATGCGAAGCAAACGTGAGATTGTTGGGGAATCTTTTCCTACTATACACAACCCAATGCTATTTACTCCAACAGGGTTGAATCTACCTTTACCCTAAGAGGTACTATTGGATCCAAGTTAATTGGTTTGTTCGTAAAAATATATAAAAGTTATAAAATTATGCACGATTCAGATCCATTCTTGTTCCTCGACATACCGTAAGAGAACTTGTAGGGCACCCATCATACTAAGCTCGGTAGTTACTTGATCACCTTTCAATCGATTCAGTAGCACGGTTGTGATCATACAACATTTGATTTTTTTCTCACAACAAAAGGCTGTCAACGCCACACCCTCCATCTCTATGTTCAACACCCCGTATCCAACCAAACGGTTTAGATATGACTCTCTCTCTTCTTTCGTGTAGCTACAAATCGCACCATCCATTCTTGCCTGGGATTCATAAAAATCATTACAAGACATGGTCTTCCCCTTTCTGCAAGGTATGTCCAAGGATTGAGAGATTCCATACAGCCTATCGATTAACTCTGGACTTAAATAGGTTGGCCTGGACACGACTTTACCAAGAATACAAAGCTCCTGCTTCGCCTCGTTTCGTTCATCTACACTTTCGGTGGTGATCACCACTGTACCTGGTTCTACACCAATCCCCCCACTCGTTCCGATCCGCACAAACTCAACCTCCTTTGCCTTTGCGTGGACAAACAATAGCTTGTATAGTTCGTGCAACAAAATACTAATGGATGGTGCACCCATTCCATGGCTCACCGACAAACAACGACCTACCTTGTAGATTACGTATCGATCGGTTCGTCCAATGGGTTTAGGTGATGGTAGGAATGTAGTGGTGTTGGTGTTGGTGTTGCCCACATCAGCAGCAAGTTTCTTTGCTATCATTAAAGCTCGTTCCTTCGACCCTCCCATGATAACCAAACGAATATCCCCAAACATGCCGTGTAGGTCTTGTGTACTGTCTAAACCTAAGTGATATAAATAATCAATTGTCATAATATGATGTTGTTGTAAAGATAATATGGTACCAAAACGATTTGTGTTTTTCATTTTTTTTTACAACGTCTTGTGTTTCTTGTCCATAGTGACATTTCATAACTAAAATTCGAATGAAGTGAATATGGAAAAAAAATAGTTCGAAATCATGTCTACGTTATAATTAAACGGTTTGAACAGCAAAATGATTCATCCTACTTATCGTTTCCATAGCTTGAAGCACACGTTGTATCCGTTCTTTATGCTCATTAGTAATATACACCTTACAAATACCCAAATCAAATTTCTTCCCACCACTACCACCTCCTTTGTCAAACAGTGTTGTACTGGTTATTATTTGATAAGACGTTGCACAAAAGATTAGTCCGGTATCTTTTGATGGCAAGAGGCGAACTATACCATGTTCATCGATTGCAAAGTGCGTGTTAATCATAGGACTTGTTCCTATCTTCGTATTCGATATTAGATAGATATTGTATGCTGCGATTTCATAGGATGAGTCTAGGATACGTCCAATTTTTTGATCGTCGTAATAATAGGTAGGATCGTATCTTGGTACAAGTTTTTTGTTAATACACTGCTGACGTATGGGTATTGATTCAAAGCTACGAAGCAACCTTGCGTAATATCGATCCATAAAGAAAAGACATACGGATTTAGTAAGTTTCGATACCTGGGATAACCGTATCAATAACTCCATATCATACTTAGCGTATATGTAGATGACTAAATCTAAGGTCTCACTTTCGGTGTACATTTGTTTGGTCTTCATATTTAAAGAAATTCATGAATGATGTGCCATAAATTCATTTTTTTTTCACCAAAAAAAAAGAAAACTCCTATTCTGTTTTATCCAGAACTTATTCTTAATAAAGAGTCATGGGCGATCATCACTACACTCATACGAATTCCTACAACATAAACATGAATCTATCATTAAAACAAGCATTCTATAAACAATACAGATTAACCGAAAACACATTCTTCACATACCCCCTACATGTGGTTTTGGATTACGAGATAGGTAGTGAGGAAGTGTTTGAAATATTACAAAAATTAAACAAACATTACCTCAGTATCGAATCACCACAATGCTACTTTCGTCATTGTGAGGGACGTTCGTATCTTATCTTCCCATCCGTCGTAGTCTCGCATGTACTATCTATCTATTTAAGAAAATGTTTGTTTGATTGTGATGTTAGGACGTGTGGTCAAACCAACGTTTGGCTTGCCCCCCAGGTTGGGGATTGTTATACTTCTGTGGGTACGATGAGTAAAGCGACCGATACGCTAATCGTGAGCGAGGCTTTGGTGTATCGTTTCAGTACGATTGGTTTGTATTGTACAGAATCGATGCCCCAGATCAAGTATAGTACAACGAAGCCAAGTACAAATAAGGCAGCGGAGGCGTATTATGGTGGTCTGTTGAAACACATGCCCAAACTTAGTGATCCTATCTTATTGTGTGTATCGGGTGAGCGTCATACTTTGACTGTTGGGGAGTGTTTGAAATCAATTTCTGATGATGATGAGCATAAGGATATGTGGGAGAGCTGGTGTATTGCGATGCAACCAGAGTATGTTTTGGGAACAGTGGACTACTGGTGGGGTAGACTGAGGACTAATGTAACGAAAATAACCGATACAACTCTCCGTTCCTGGGCCCGTCACGATGATTCGGAGAAGTTTGGGAAAGTTATTGAGTTTGAGATCGAAGATTTCTTCGATAGTTTGACCGAACAAGAGCTAACCTCCTACGATGTGGGTGAGATCATTAACATCATGTATCGAGACAGATTCCGATGCTCTTCGTATAAAAAGAAGATTTGGTGGCATTATGATCAACACCGTTGGCATCGAATCGATAAGGGTTATGTGCTTCGCTTATTAATATCAACAGAGGTAGCAAATATTTTCATTAAGCAAAGTGCGGGTCTGCACACCAAGGCATTGGTTGAGATGGATTTATCAACAAAAGCGAAGTTGATGAGACGTTGCTCGAAGCTTCACAAGGTCATCGAAAGGTTGAAGAGTACGAGTTTTAAAAACGACATCATGACCGAGGCGGCCGAGATTATGTGTGATCCAGAATTTGAGCAACAACTTGACGTACATCGTCATCTCTTGGGATTCGAGAATGGAACGTATGATCTACAACACGGTTATTTCCGTTCCGGGTCACCCGAGGATAAGTTAACATATTCCATGGGTGTTCGGTACGAAGAAGACGAGGATGAGGAGTTTGAGGAGGAGATTTATGATTTCTTAAACAAAATCATCCCAGATCCAGATGTTTTGGAATACGTCCTTCGATTCCTTGGGAGTTGTTTGGAGGGGGGAAATAAGGAGGAGTTGTTTAATATATGGATCGGTTCGGGGGGGAATGGGAAGAGTAAGTTAGTAGAGTTGTTCGAAATGGTAGTTGGGGATTATGCATGTAAATTCCCCGTCAGTCTATTGACCCAAAAACGCGCCCGAAGCAATGCCGCAACACCAGAGTTGGCTGGAACCAAGGGGAAGCGTTTCGGTACCTTCCAAGAACCCGAGGAGAACGTTGCCTTGAATGTGGGTATGATGAAGGAGTTATCGGGTGGTGATATGATCATGGCCCGTCCTTTGTTCTGTGAACCAATCGAGTTCAAACCTCAATTTAAACTACTCTTACTATGCAATCAACTCCCTCACATCCCAGCCAAGGATGGGGGGACGTGGAGAAGATTACGAGTCGTACGTTTTGTGAGTGAGTTTGTCGACACGGTCACACGTCCACATCAATTCAAGAAAGATCCCAATCTTTCCTCTAAGTTCCAGCTATGGGCCCCTCAATTCCTCCGAATCCTGCTTCGTGCCTACGAACGTTACCGCGCCGAGGGTTTGACAACACCCGACGCAGTCCTATCCTCTACATCGGAATACCAAAAGAAGAGTGATTGTTTCCGAGAATTTTGCGAAGAATCCTTGGTTGTTGGTAGATCGCATTCTTTGTCACTGAAGGATGCGTACACCAGTTTTAAACTTTGGTATCAAGATTCACAAAATAAGAAACCCCCCAATAGAGGTGATTTCACCGAACTTATGACCATTCAATTTGGTACGATGAGTGGCCGTTGTTGGAAAGGAGTTGGCTTGGCAGATGTTGGTGGAGACGATATTATTGTTGTGTAAGGTTTGTTGGTAGTAGGAACTTTGATATGTATTTGATCAAACACCCCTTAGATTTTTCTCAAAGTATTATATTCAAATAGTTCTGCATATTTTGAAGACTAAGATGTTTAATTTCGTCAGCATATGTAGGGGTGAAAAAATGATTTATTTTATGTCATCGTATTTTTAATGGAGGCAATAATTACTTTATATTATGAAAAAAAGAGGTGGACAGTTAAGTGAATGTTTGTGGTGTGGAGAATATGATTGTAATCACTGTAGATGTACTGGATTCGATCTATGCTCACACGCAAAAGATACTATGTGTAGTAACCAACGCTATCGGAACCGACGAGTCTGTAATCCTTGTGGTAGAATACGTGATGACCATTTGTTTCAAACTACATCAACACGAACAACACGAACAGCACGAACAACACGAACAGCACGAACAACACGAACAACACGAACAACACGAACAGCACGAACAGCACGAACAACACAAACAACACAAACAACACAATCAACACAATCCACACAACCCACGGCACATCAAATAATTCCAATGTATTGTATTCGATATTTATGTAACAAATGTTTTACTTATCACATTGAGATCAGATATGCAATGGATTACATCCATTTTAATCTGATAAAAAAAAAACTTGAAACAGAATGTGAAATTGCTACCTATTTGAGAACAATCCGATATGAGTTATTCGGATCAAACGATCATTGCAATGTCTTATTTTAGACTCCTACGAGCCAGTTGGATGTACTTTGCTTTGAGTTCTTTGTATTTTTGTTGATAAGATTGATCATTTATTTTATTTTTCGTACAGTGATAATTAACCCGATTTTGAAGTGTCGTATCTTCAAATTTTGTATTACAAACATTTGAATCCTTTTGAATACTTTCCTTGATTTTGTCATTAAAAATTGGATCAAACTCCCTTACAAATTCAGAGTATGTTACGGATGTGAAGTTTTTATTAGTACCTATTAAATCGTTTCTTAGTTTATCATCCACTTCAAAATCTTTTGCATGTTCATTCTTCATGATATTATTGATTCTTTTTAAATCATCTGCAACAGATAATGCATCTCCTCCACTCATTGATTGTGTAGTATATAGTTGATACTATAAAAAAAAATTAACAACAGAATGTATCGTACAACGTCTTCCCCGAGACGTCGTCAATCTTTGTAGTTTTAGGCAACGGTTTATTTATGGACTTCCCCTTGTATTTGAACTGTACGTAATACGATCCTTCGAGGAATTTCGACTTACGGATTGTAAATTTAATCTTCCGAAACGTCAGTACCATAGCATTAGTGGTTGGTTGAGTATTGATCCTACGAACCGCTTCTTCGAAGCTAAGCTCGGTCGTTTCTTTCATTGAATATAACTTACCCTTATATGTAACATATGGACCAAACTTGCCATTCTTGAGCACAACCTCTCCACCCTCTAGGGTCCCGAGCACATCCTGAGTTGGAACTCGTTTTGTTTTGGGCAGACTCTTGACCGCTTCATCGTAGGGGACGTAGAATGTATCCACAGCCTTATGGTACGTTATCTTCCCATCACTTACCTTATCCAACACCTTCTCCATCTTTGAGGTAAAGACGGGTTGTGTGATTTCGTTGAAATATTTCTCCAAGAATTCGATCACAAGAACACCATTTGGTTGCATGCACAATACTCGTCCACCTTGTTTCCCCAATACAATATCTTTAGTTGTTTCGGTTGTTTCTTTTTTCTTTTGAATCAACGTAAGTACGATCACCTTTGTTTCTAATACCGTATCATTCTTACGCAAAGCAACGTACCCACGTGCTTGTACTAAGTTAACCATAGAGGCGTAGGTTGAGGGACGCCCAACACCTAATCGTTCGAGATCTTGAATCAACGTCCCCTCGTTGTAGAGAGGAGGAGGGGGGGTTGTTTGCTGGGTTGCCACCACACTCTGATTCGTGACTACATCATTCTTTCGTAGATTCATTGAAACTAGGGTCTTGGTTGCTGGATACAAGATTCGATAACCATCAAAAGATTGAGATGATTCAGATACCACGAAGGAATGGGTTATGGAAATTTTTGTTACCACAATCTCTTCGGGGGACATTTGGGACGCAATCGACCGCCTACGTATCAATCCATACAGTGCTTGTTCTCTTGGAGATGCATCGATGGTATGTAGATTTGCGTCCGTTACCCGAATACATTCATGAGCATCCTGTGCTGTTTTGGATTTCCGACCAACATACGAACGAGGTGCTGAATAATCTTCTCCATATGTTGTTGTGATCATTTTCTTAAACATATTTATTGCACTTATCGACATGGTCGGTGAATCGGTTCTCATGTAGGTGATCAATCCACCTTCATATAGTTTCTGAGCAACCTGCATACACGATTTAGCGTTGAAACCATTCTTTTGAGCATCTATTTGTAAGGTTGAGGTAATATAGGGCGGAGGTGGGTGTTTTTTCACCTCTTCATGCTTCGTATCCTCGATCTTGAACGATGCGCCAATAATACTGTTCATAAATTTCAACACGCTATATTTGGTTTTGTACTTTTTTGTATGCTGTGCTCGAAACCCATGCCCCATTGACTTAAACTTACCATCAACAATAAAGGTGGATTGTGTGTTGTATGCGGTGATATAACGTAGCCTCTCTTGTTCTTTTCGATGTATTAGTGCTGCGATGACTGATTGAACCCGTCCGGCGGTCAGATTGTTTGTACCTAGATTAGAACGGACGATTCTACATAGTCCAAAACCAAGTAAACGATCGAGTACTCTCCGTGCCTCCTGTGCACGGACTTCATCTTCGTCTAAGGTAGACGGATGTTTAAACGCCTCGACAATAGCTGTTTTTGTAATCGAATTAAACGTTACCCGACCAAACTTCTTATCATAAGTATCGGATAAACAAACCTGAAGATGCCATGCAATCGCCTCACCCTCTCTATCCTTGTCCGTTGCCAAAATAATATGCTTTGCTTTCTTTGCCAACAATCGTAACTCATTGTATATCTTACGCTTACTTTGTATGATAGCATAGGTTGGTTTGTACTTATCCGAAACATCAACCCCCAAACGATTCGGTGATAGATCCCGAATATGACCAAAACTTGCCTTAACCACATACCCCTTACCTAAATACCCTTGTATTTTTTTACATTTTGCGGGTGATTCTACAACAACCAATATCATGTTTTTATGTTGTTGTTATGATGAAAGTGATAAAAGAAATAAAAGGTAAATAGAATTCAATTTTTATTATATATTGTTTTCATCATTCATCACCAAACAAAACATCATCATCATCAACATCATCATCAGACTCAGACTCAGTGTCATAAGGATTCTCGTTATCATCTTCTTTGTCCGAGGTTGTATTATAATTGTCATTATTATCGTTAGTATCATCGTCAATTTCATTATTATTACCAAGTTCAAAATTTATCGGCCCATTCTGACTCATTATATGTATGACTTTTAATTAATTTATTCTTTAGATATTTAAAGTAAAAAAATCATTTTTTTGTACTCCGTACCGATTCAAAGTATCCGTACCGATTCAAAGTATCCGTACCGATTCAAAGTATCCGTACCGATTCAAAGTATCCGTACCGATTCAAAGTACCCTACGATATCACTTAATACTTGACAATCTATTTCGTTATATCGAACAATATCCTCCATACTATCATACACCCCGTCGTAGTATGCTAAACCATAGGAAGAGGCTGCGACACCATTCATACAAGATAAGGAGGATGGGTCGTACTTAGTTTTAATCAAATTGAGTGCATGCATACTCCCAACGACTGATTTTAATTTAAATGAATCCATTCCTGGAAATACCAACCCCTCTTTTTTAAAAGTTATTGCTAAATCAAACCATTTTGATTCGTCGCTATTGAGATGATCAACATACGAGTTATGGCGATGTTTAAGATGTTGTCGTAAGTTACTACGCTCCGCCGAACTCCAATGCACATACTTTGTATTAGCATGTTGTTTGTCAAATTCAACAAATTGTCTTAATATATCTGCCTCACCTTCTCGGTCTAATGATTTAGATGTGAAGACGTAGAATTTTGATTTGTACACAATTCCAATCATGAAGATAATATTATCGGCTGTTTCAAAATCTATGAATGATAAGCATTGATTTGATTCCCATTCTTTCTTAATACGGTCTACGACACTTCTCCAGTTTAATCTCTTCTTTAAATTGGATCGAATAAATGAATTCACTGCTCCCTTTGTATGAGGTAGTAATTGTGATATCTTCGTATACCCCTGGTGTTTGAATCGTTGCTTATCAGCATTGGATATTTTCCAAATTTGAGTAATCTCTTCTTTCTTCTTTGCGTAATCTTTCCGGATATGATCCCATTTGGGATACGAAACCTTCATGTTCATATCTAATTCATTTAAATATTTGATATCAACTGGTAGTACGCACAATTCATCGTACCGACGCATCGCAACATTAATTGCTTCGGTATACTTAGAGAATCGATCCATGGGAATGTCCTCAAACGTATGATCGAAAAACATTACCCGATGTTTGTACGATGAATTGGTTATGAGGTCTACGTACGCAATCTTTCGTAACAACTTACAACCAACTCCTTGTTTCGATTTCGCATAGTGATACAACGTACGATCCATGATAAGTGGTATTGTGGCAATAAGATTGTTCTTAGTGAATATAGGATTCTTCACCACATCAACACCACTCATCAAAGATTCGTACGAATTCTTGATATTGCGATCACACATATGCGGTTTAATATCGGTATACCGACGTCGACCAATCGCATCCATAACAGTTACATCAAGATGATGTTGATTACGATTGTAATCAAATTGCCGCTTAGGGGTCATACAAAATGATGCATGATGTTTCTTTAAATAAGCAGTAAACAAGCATCCATTAAGAATGGGTTCAATATCATGAAATTGGATGTATTCAGGAGCATCAACATCCCTCTTCCTCTTCCTGCTCATACTCTTTCGAATCTCAGGCAGTACTTCATTAAACCATATCGTATCCCTATTCACGATTTGTAATCGGTATCTTTCTTCGGGGTACTCAACTTGAAAGAAATATGCCTTGTTGGTATCAAATACTTCCATTTCTATTTGCATTCGAATCCAGGATGTGTGTGGGATACTGCCCCAAATGGATCTAGTTCTTGGACAGCAAATGGTCAGTATACCATCGTTTAGAATACCATCCGTTGTCGTACCTAGGAAGGTATGTTTAGGATGAATTTTTAGTCCAGACTGTTTTACATCTTCCCCGTACACCGATTCAAACAACCGCAATGCCTTCTCCTCATGTTGATGTTTCCAATCCGTATCAAATATCGAAGTAGATGTTTTCACCGAAATGGATTCACAACCCAAGACTTTTGCGAGATTACGCATGTCGAATAATAAATTAGCCATTGGACCGTATTTTATGTTTTTGCTTCTGTTCATTATTATATGTTGCTATATTTAATTAAGAATATATTTACTTATATTTTTCATTTTTTTTACACTGTTGTTAAAAATTAACAATATAATGGAAAGATGACTTTACCATAATATAATAAAAAAAAACATTTTGGATCGTTGTATTTATTTCAATCCCCAGCCACGTCTTTTGATGAAACGTTTCATAACTTCGGATCGTACATACGCCTTAAATGCAATATTGCCATCTTTTTGCAAACAACTGTTCAAAATTGAACACGTTTTATTAGTAGCAATAGTATGAACAACATTGATAACTTCATTCATATGTTCCGGTGTTAGGCCATCGTTAAATATGGACGCTTTTCTGATTTTTATTTGAATTGTTTGATACGCATGGTAAATTCTTTTACAAGTATAGTTACGGGAATCAATTGCCTTATCGTAATCAAAGTGTTCCAACACATTTCCGACGACATATTTACAGAACTTTTCGATGTTTGGTATTTTAGAGTACTGGAAAGTACTACCAATGTCCATGTACTGTATGTTGAAATCAGACGTATTCAAAAATGTATCATAACATACTCGACACACATCGTATCGTTTCGTGTATATGCTAATTGACTGTTTTTCGGTTGTTACTGTGTGAACGTATGTTTTGGAACAAAGCTCACAGCACATGACGGTTGAGATCTTAGAACCCATGTTTGCTGATTATCAATAATCACAATTTCCGTACTACTTTATCATTTTTTTATGTGTTCTTCTCATCTTTCTCTAAATACTCAGGTGGGTCGTTTCGAAAGGCACCACCAAATACCATCCAACTTAGGACTGTTTTAGCGATAAGAGAGGCCATGATGAAATACAGTTCACCGGTTTCGTATTTAATCAGATTTGTTATCTGACTAATTTGAATAACTGGAAAGATTAGGTAGATTGAAAGCATGATTGGTATTAAATATTTAACAAAGGACGGTATTTCAAATTTAGATTCTTCCCCATCCTTTGTCTTGATCAAGGGTCTGATTTTGTCAAATAAACTAAGATTATCATTAAACTTATCGTTAATTTGTAGCCAAGGGATTACGAAAGGAAGAAATCCAAGACAGAAGAGTAAGATACTCCGGAACGTTGATTCGGTTCTTTCAACCATCAAACCGAACAAATTGGTTACTGCGGTTAGAACAAACACCGCTAACAAATGCCACACATCCTTGATCCCGGTTAAACCAGCGATATTGGTCATCATGATTGCAGATGAGAAGAAATACTCAAACCATCGTAAGTAGTTAATCTGGTTATCATAAATCCAGCTATAATAAATCGAAGACTCCCCACCTATTGATAGAGACAAGAAGACAATATGCGCCAGTGCACAGATTACGGTAAACGACAGTTGAGCGTATCCAAGAGGAATCTTAGTAATCGTACGCTCTTTTGTGATTACTTTCTGTATACGTGCCCTTGCTATACGGGGATCATCAGATAACACTTCTTTCGTAACATCGTAGTCTTCATCCACTTCTGTGATTGTAACTGGATATTCCCATTTAGCAGATTTATTAGATAGATATGTTTGTGCGACGGCATTTACAGTATGAAAGATCACAGCAAATGCATTCGCTTTGACCAATGTATTAAATTCGACCATTCTATGATAATAATCTTACAAAAAAAAATAAAATCGTATCTTATAGAGCCATCATGTCGAGAACCGTGAACCTAACATTTCCACTGGTCTTTAATCTTAATACTACTTCCAGATTAGAATACTCAACAGTTGAACCGGATATTGAGATTCGAATCAAAATTTATGACCCAGCCGAGTTCTTTACGTTAAATTTTAAAGATGTTGTTGATAATGATGATGAGTTCGATGTTGAATTTGTTGGGGGGAGTCGACACCCAATCGAGAGGATGAAGAACACAAACACAGAGTGGATTTTTGAAAGAAATCAAAATGTCGGCATCTACATGGCTGCCAATAATACTACGTACTCCTATCCAACATGTAGTATCGAAAAAACGTTCACAAATAATCTTTCTCTCTACTCATCCGTATCTTCTCCAACAAACCTGCATAGTATATTTATGGAGATCATCGCCGACGCCTACTTCGACAACCCCTTGGCAACCGATCCGATAATCAACGACGCACAAATCGCTCAATTTGTTAACGAACTATTAGATGATGTTATCTATGTTTGGGATTATGAAGGGAATACGAATAGTTTGCGAACCCCGCTATTAGCCAAACGGTCGATCTTAGAACAGTTCATTGACGGAGATCCTGCGAATAATCCACAAACTCAGTACGAAGGTGATGTTGCGACATTTTACTTTGAAACGAACGATACGGTTGATTTTTTGGTTAAATTTGAAAATAACGTATCCCAAACTAACGAAACATTAGAAGTTGATAATATTAATCAAAATCTACCCATCGAAACACTAAGTACCGATGGTGATGTGAATGATTTTATTATCACAAATACCGGTTCGATTGTTTCGGCAGGGGAAGAAGGTGTTCGGTTATGGGACACCGACGTGTTGATCACAACCAACAATGCAAAAAGCATAGCATATGACCCCCAACAAGATGTTGTGTATTATTCTTCAGAGAACACTGTGTATCAATATATTGGGGGTAGTACCGAGGTACTAACACTAAGTGATGCAGTGATTACAAATATTATATTCGAGCCATCCACATCTGTTCTTGTGGTAGCACAGAGGAATGGTATGATTCGTGTTATGTTCGAAAATCAGGAAAAATTTAGTTTCGACTCAACCCATGGTGAGGGAGAGTTGATAATTAGTATCGATGAGGCGGCGACTACGATCGTAAGTGGAAGTAATGTTGATGACAATTTAATCTTTTGGAACTTAAATGATGGTACATTTCAGAAAATTATTACTTTTGCCCATTTTGGTGGGGTTTCTAGCCTACAGTTGACCGATATCTTTCTAATTTCTGGGGGAAAAGATAGTAAGATACGCGTTTGGGACTTAGGCAGCTCATCCCCCTCTTTAGTCCTAAGTATTGAGAATACAGGTAACATTCAATCCCTTGATCACAAGTTAAGTGGAGATGGTGATTTAGTAATATTAAGTGGAGATGGAGTCGGAGTAGTGAAACAATGGGGGAAGAATGGGAATCTTATCAGCACCTACCAATCCTCCAATGACCCGATATATAGCTGTAAGTTTTTTGATGACGATACGATCGTTGCAACGACAATTGGTAATATATATAGATACGAAGAATCGGCGAATCAAAATCAGAATTTTGATTCGTTCAGTACAAATGTAAAATTAATCTTTGAAATGATGTAGCTAAAGTTTGTATATCGATTATAACTTAACTAAACAATAATATTTCTTCATAGCTAACTTCTTTTCTTTACCATTTGTATTAAGTAACATTATGATTAAATCAAAAAACGTCCTATACTTTAGTTTCCTGGCATCATTTGTTGTTTTACTCTATCTAAAGATGAAGTCCAAGAAAGTTAAGGTGACGACACTTGACAAAGATCTTGATGTTGAATGGATTGTTGATGAGGTTGTGGTGAATGGGGTACTTAGTACGATCCAAGCTTCTACGTATGAGGAATATGTGAAATATTCAATGAAATGTAACTCCCAAGATTCTAAAATTAATGGGAACGAGGACTGCAATGCCTTCAATGGAACGTTTGAAACATTTTCTGATAATTCGATTCGGTTTCAAAATATTGTATCAACCGAAGTAGCATGCGAGCTAAAGTTTGATTGGGTAGGATTATTAGGACTCATTCGCAAGTATTCGTTGGATAACAATGCATTATCAACAACGCTTGTTCTCGAAGGACCAGGTATTCGTATAAAGTTAAGCGAGGTTACGACTGGTCGAATTACAAGGAGTGAGTTGGAGGGTGGTTTCTACGAATTGAAACTAGATAAGTACTACGACATGATCTTCGTGCCGGATTTTGTGACCAAAGAAGTATTCACCGAAATGGGTCGTTGTCGAATGATCCATCTTCGAGAGAAAGAAAACCAAATTGGTATACCTGTGAGTGGTCGTTATGTTGCTTGCGATGCCTTTGTTATCGAACCAATGATTGTATATGGTAGACCTATTTTAGATAATCATTCGATCATACTTAGTGATGTCGTGCAACAAGATGAAGCTTCGGAATGGTGTGGTTATCCCCTATCCAAAACGTTGAAACAATCGATTCACAACTTTGACGAAAGTGAGAAAGATCGGTTTAGCAAACATTGGATTGATGTAGCGAAACACGAACATTCATCGATTGCGTCTTTTGCAAGAGTCACCTTGGAGTTAATGCACTACGGTGCACCCATCTCTATACTTCGAGACGTACAATCCGCCATGATGGACGAGACGAAGCATGCCCAGATTGCATTATCGCTTGCCTCACATGCTATGAATCAGAATCTTACCTTTGGTAATATGGGGAATCTAAGAACAAACATGATTAGAGATATAGATACTTTCCTTAGAGACAACTACAACGATGCTTGTATGGGCGAGGCAGAGTCTGCGAGACAATTATTCCAAGAGGCCAAGGTGACGAATGTCGATGGTTTTGATGAATTGTTGTTTGAAATAGCCACCGATGAAGCCCGCCATGCTGATTTGGGCCATGATATCGATGCATGGGTTCGAACAAATATTCTCGATTTTCAACGGAAAAAAAAAGTATAAGTTATTTCATACCCCACTATCTACTAATGTACGAAATACCAGATTTTATTAAAACAGGAATCGCTGGAGCGGGTGCCATGTCCGTCCAAGTAGGTGCGTTGATGTGGATGCGGACTACGGTGAACTACCAATACCGTACTGGTAACAATATGATGACTTCGTTTAAGAATCTTTACCGTGAGGGTGGGGTACGACGTTTCTATCGCGGAGTTGGACCTGCACTTATTCAAGCCCCATTATCTCGATTTGGGGATACGGCGACCAATGCAGCGGTGATTTCATTCCTAGAACCATACGATCTTCCTATTTGGCTCAAAACCGCAGCCGCATCGGTTGGGGCGGCGATGTGGAGATTGAACCTAATGCCCATCGACACACTGAAAACTACGATGCAAGTAGAAGGGAAACAGGGGGTCGCATTACTAAAGAACAAATTTCGTGAAAGCGGGATTCGCGTACTATACAATGGTGCGGGTGCTACTTTTGCTGCTACCTGGGTAGGTCACTACCCATGGTTCGTAACCTACAACACCTTGGACAACTATTTGCCTAAATACGATCCATCAACCGATCATCTTTCGTATAAATTCGGTAGAAGTGCGGTCATCGGATTTAGTGCCAGTTTGGTCAGTGACACTAGCAGTAATGCGATACGTGTTTGCAAGACGTTTAAACAAACCTACGCTAAACAAATTTCATACCCACAAATTGTTCGCAAGATTGTTACCGAAGGATCTGTGTCCGATCTATTATTCCGTGGACTAAAGACCAAGCTCATCTCCAATGGTATTCAGGGAATGCTTTTCACAGTTATTTGGAAACAAATGAAGGAAATAATGGAATAGGGGGATGTTTTTTTTTTTGTAATACTTAGATGAATAATATAAAACCCTATCCATTCGATAAGAATGGACAGAAAGACTTTTTTGAAATATACCACCAATTCGTTCAAGAGAAGGAACCAACTAAAAGTACGACGCCCAAGGATAAGATAGACATGATTTTAAACAAGTGTAATGTTTCGGAGTTTAATTTTCAAGAACACCAAAAGATGGTACGTGATTTCTTATCCCCAACATCAGGGTATCGGGGTATTTTGTTGTGTCACGAGCCAGGTACTGGTAAGACTCTAGCCGCGATCAATATAGCCGAACAGTACATGCAACAGATTAAACAGTATAATACAAAAATCGTGGTTCTTGTACCGAATCGAGGGACTAAGGTAAATTTTATCAACGAGATTATTAAATATCGCACAAATGCAATGAGTACGTTTATGAAAAAGAAAACATACGACGCAAAGGCGATCAAGTTACTAAAGCGAGAGATTAAGGAACAATATGATTTTAAAACACAGGACAACTTTAGAAACATAGTCATAGGATCAAGACAGAGGATTGATACTGCGAATGGGAAGAAGGAATACTTTAAGAATTCAAAGGGTCAAGAGGAGAGGAAGAGATCGTCGAAGCGATTGGATTTCTTAAAGAACACTATCTTTATTATCGATGAGGCTCATAACATGACGAATGATAACGAAATTAAACGGGCTGTAGATAAAATCATCAATAACAAGGAAACCGAAAATTTAAAGATCATTCTTTTAACAGCTACTCCGATGAAGAATACTCTATTGGACATCGTCCCTTTGATGAATTTTATTCTACCTACAAATCGAAAGTTGGAAAAAAAAATGCTCGTCGAGAACCCCAACGTAGCAGTAGATCGGTACATTCTAACAAATGATTGGTATGAGGTCCTCCGGGATCGGATAGGTAACCATATCTCTTTCTTGAAAACCAATTCCGATACATTCCCAAATGTAGAATACATGGGCGAGAATTTATCCGAAGATAGTGAGTTTAAGATTTTTAAATGTAAGATGAATAGTTTCCAAACCGAGGCATATCGATACGTACAAAATCAATCTGATTTGAATAAAGATAAAATGGCGAATGCATTTTCAAAGAATTTACAGGCTATTCAAATGTTTTCGTTCCCTATTTTTAAGCCGAAGAAAAAGAAGATCGAATTTACACATATGATGGTCAAGATGTTGAATAACTTTGAGGAAATTAAGAATCAAAATAAGTTAAAAGATTTTTACTCTGTGTTGGGTGATCGGATTGGTATTCAGAAAATTCCAGATAACTTTATTGAATTTAGCACGATATCGGATAAGCAGATATTGGATGGAGAAATCTTGAATCTACGATATTTAAAATACTTCAGCTCAAAGTACCACCAGGCTATTCTAAATATCTTAGATCCATTGAATATAGAGTATAAGGGATTTGTGTATTCTGATCGTGTTGATGTAGGGGTCTTCATGTTCTGTAATGTTCTAAAACGTAATGGCTTTGTGGAATACAAACAAAATATCTATAAGGACTCGGGGGAGTACAATCGTCTTGTTTTTTCCGATATACGATGCTACAAATGCGGGACCAAACTTAGAGACCATAAGGCGAAGCATCAATACCACCCGGCTACATATATTTTCTTCACTGGGCAAAAGGATGACGAGAATATAAAGGAAACGCTTTTGGAGGAGTTTAACAAGAAGAGCAATGTGTATGGTGAGAAGATTAAGTTGATTGTTGCATCGAGGGTTATGAAGGAAGGGAGGAGTTTGAAGAACACATGCCATGAGCATATACTTGAGGCACAGTATACGGTTACGGCGATTCAACAAATTATTGGCCGTGCTCGTCGTCATTGTTCGCATATAGATATGACTCAATATAACAAACCTCTGCCTACCGTGAGGGTGTATATGTATGCTTCTACGTTCACCAAGGATAAGGAATTGACCAATGATGAGGATTTGTATGTTAAGGCTATTAGAAAATACAAGGCTATTAAGATTGTTATGGAATGTTTACGAGACATATCATTCGATTGTGCGATACAGTATCAGCGTAATAATATCATTCGAAAGTGTGCGAGTGATGGGTTGAACAAAAAGTACTGGAATGATGCAACTCAATCTTATAACGCTCCGATGAAAAGAAGCAAAAGGATGATTCTAAGTGGTGATGATGATATAAATTACTATTGTCAAAAACTACAAGAGTTCTTCTTCGAACGATCGATTGTTGGTAAGGTGTTCGCAACCTTAAAGCGAATGGAGAAACATTTAAAATTTGTTTTTGATAAGAAGAAATCTAAATCATACGATCGAAAAATTCTATTGGCCGCGATTA
>Ga0115547_1000506_pt1 | contig 25098 bp, 26 predicted proteins | sample COGITO_mtgs_1004_3_FD_87185 | JGI IMG/M metagenome (GOLD analysis project Ga0115547, IMG submission 87185) | Pelagic marine microbial communities from North Sea - COGITO_mtgs_100420 | ecosystem: Environmental > Aquatic > Marine > Epipelagic | place: Germany:Helgoland, sampling site Kabeltonne...
AAAATATGATGCATGAAAAAATAATGGAAAAAAAACACGAGCTGAGTTTGATAACTCGATATGATGATATCCGAGAATTTAATAATTTAAATAATTCAGATTTAACAAATTCGAGGCCAGAGGAATATTCAAGTGATATATTTAGTAAAATGCAATATGAGGATCTAAAGAAAGCACATACTGAAACAGTAGTACCGGTAACAGATACAAATTTGAAAAAAGGTTTCAATTTAGAGGAATTGAAACAAATGAGAGAACAAGCCATAATACCTTTAACAGAAAAAGAAAGTACGCAAAAATTACATGAAGAAAGTAAATCAAATAATATAATAAATACCCAGCAAGCATTCAAATTAGTTAAACAACAACAAGCTACAGAAAAACGATCAAACGATTGGTGGGGGCACTTAAAGAAATTGACACATTAGATTCGATTATATTAATATGATAGAAAAGAAAATAAATCGATATAATTTTCTTATAAGATAATTATAAGATAATTATAAGATAATTATAAGATATTTTATAATTATTTTATACCATATTATATTATATGAATATTAATAATTTAAATAAGATGAATTGGTCAAATATAATAGTAACAATGGTATTGTTATTTGGAGTAGGATTAATTTATGATAAATTTAAATCGGGAATGAATAATATGGAAAAGGGAAGCGATTTAACTTTAGTAAAACAGTATTTGTTGGGTGGCAATAATGAAATTGAGATACAAGATTTAGGAAAAATAAAGAAACCCATCATATGGATACATATAGAATATAATTATAATTCAAGAAATTGGTGTAATTTTGGCAGTAGAAGTAGTATGGAATTGAATATGCCATATATATATTTAACAATACAATCAATTATAAATAATTGTGGAAAAGATTTTCATGTATGTTTAATAGATGACTTTACATTTAATAAAATTTTACCAGATTATAATGTAGATTTAACACGTGTAAGTGATCCAGTAAAAAAACATTTGCGAAATGTAGCTTTACTAAAAGTTTTACACATGTATGGTGGTGTGCTAATGGAAAATAGTTTCATTTGTTTAAAGTCAATAAAACCATTATATGATAAAATACTTCAATCGAATAAACCAAGTGTAGGAGAATTTGTAAATAATGCAAATAATAATGATTTAGAGGTTTTTGCACCATCGATGAAATTAATAGGATGTCGTCGAGAATGTCCAACAATACAGACTTTTATAGAATATTTAGAACAATTAAATAATCGCGATTTTACTTCAGAACAAGATTTTAATGGAACAGTTGGTGAATGGTTAGCTGGGAATATTAACAATGCCACAATAAATTTAATTCCTTCTGAACAAATAGGTACTATTGCAAATAATAATCCAGTAACAATTGATACATTGTTAACCAATGACACACTTACTCTATCTTCAAACGCGTATATGTTATACATACCTAGGGATGAAATATTAAAACGGACAAGATATAATTGGATTGCAAAGTTAGATCCTGAACAAGTTTTAAATAGTAATACAAATTTAGGAAAGTATTTGATATTATCGTCGAATTATTCGGGGATTTAGGGAATTCGAGGAATTCAAATACTTTCATTTATTTAATTAATTTAATTTAATTTAAATAATTAATTTAAAATAATATATTTTCATATATTATAAAATGGCATTAAATCTTGTTGGCGGTCGTCGTAGACGTAGAACTCACTCTAAAACTCATCGTAAAAAGGCTGGAAAGAAAGCTCGTCGTACTCACAGACGCAGGTCTAGACGTCATTAAATTTTACAAATTTATAAAGTAAATTTTTTAATTTTAAATTTACTTTATTTGAACGACAGTATTATTTAGATAATACTATAATATTTTGCGTAATTTTTCTATAGTTAATTCATCTAATTTTTCAGGATAATTAATTGTGTATTCAATTATTAAATTACCCAATGCATCGTCTTTAATAAATCCTAGATTATTAATTACTGTAGTATAATTATTATGAATAATAATACCGGTTTCATTATTAATAGTATATGATTTAGAATTCAAGTGTTTTAATTGAAATGAAAATCCACAAACCGATTCTTTAAATGTTATATTTTTTAAATATATTAAGTCTAATCCTTTACGTTTAAACAATATATCAGGTATTAATTTTATTTTTATTTTAACAGGTCCAGTTAAACCATTATCATAATTGCCCTTGTCTTTAATTATAATAATTTCATTATTATCTATTCCTTTAGGTATATCAATATATATATTTTCCACTTCATCATATACTTCATTGTTTTCAATTACATTTCTTGTTACGTTAATTGGAAGTTTAGTTCCATTAAATGATTGTTCAAATGTAATATTTTTAACAATATGAATGGATTTAGGAATTGTATTTTTATAGTATTTGTCAATATTGGGATTATAACCACGCGTGTCGTTGCTTGGTGTGTGGTGACCATTATATGCATAAAAAGAATTATCGTATAATCCTGACATACCCCTAGGTTTATCCGTTTCATAATTAGTAAATACATTGCCTAATTTATTATCATAATCAGACCTACTTTTAACATTCGACAATACACTATATGCTTCATTTATATATTTAATTTGATCACAATTATTATTATTTGAATTTTTATCGGGATGGTAACGTAATGATAATGTTCGATATGATTTTTTTATTTCATCTTGAGATGCAGTATGTAGTATTTCTAAAATTTCATAATAAGTTTTTGACATAATAATATAATAGTGATTTTTAACTTAAAATCATTATTATTATTTATTATTATTTATTATTATTTATTATTATTTATTATTATTTATTATTATTTATTATTTATTATTATTTATTATTTATTATAATATAAAAATTATATAAAAATTATATGTTATGATTGAACAGTCATTATGAATAATTTATTATTAAATAAGTACCAACCAAAGACACTCGATGAATTTTATTATGAAGATGGTAAACTAATACATTTTATAAAAAAATTAATTACTACTAATGAATTAAAAATTATAATAATTGGAAATATGGGCACCGGTAAAACAACACTTATAAACAATATATTATTTAAATATTATGATATAGACAATATATTTGAAGTAAAAAACAATGTATTATTTATAAATAATTTAAAAGAACAAGGAATATCATTTTATAAAAATGATGTTAAAAGTTTTTGTAAATCTATGTGTGAAATAAAAAATAAAAGAAAAACCATAATTCTTGACGATATAGATTTACTTAGCGATCAAAATCAACAAATTTTTAAAATACATATGGATAATTATATACATAACGTAAATTTTATTTGTAGTTGCAATAATTTAAATAAAATAAATTTGGGTATATTATCACATTTATTAAATATAAAATTAAAAAATGTGGATTCAAATCTTATGAAAAATATATTAGAAAACATATGTATTAATGAAAATTTGTATTTGGACAATACATTAAAAAATAATATATTATTGTATTCAAATAAGTCAATTAAATTATTAATTAATAATTTAGAAAAATACAAAATTTTACAAGAAGTAGAACAAGATTTTAATATTAAAATGATAAATAATAATTTGTTAATTAATCATTTAAATGATTATTATGAATTATGTTTTAATAAAAAAAAAGACGAAGCATTTAATATACTAATACTGATATTTAATGATGGTTATTCTATTATTGATATAATTGATTATATGTATACATATTTAAAAAATAATAATACTATAGATTTAGAAAAAAAATATTTAATTATTCAGATCTTATCAACGTATACGATTAATATAAATAATAATTTTGAAGATTTATTAATACTGTATTTTTTAACAGTAGATATAATATTAATTGTATAAATTGTATAAATTGTATAAAATGTATAAAATGTATAAAATGTATAAAATGTATAAAATGTATAATAGTATTATTATTATATATATTACATGAAATCCCAAATATTTAAAGATAAAATACCTATTGAAATGTTATTTTCTTTATTAGAATTGGGTACAACTATTAAACAAACCGATCATCAAACCGATCCACAAACCGATCCACAAACCGATCATCAAAATTATTATATTATAAATAACATTTTATTTAAAAAACTGCAATATAACAGTCACATTAATACATTTATAGACAAAATAGCTCAATATTATTTTTTATCAAAACAATTTTATGTAACAAGAGTAATAAATTATAGTAATTTTTTAACAATAATACGCCAAATATGTAAAATTAATGATATTAAATTCGATAAAAAAATTATTTACACTAAAAATAATTATGATATAATATATTATATTTATGTATAAATATAAATATTACTCATTATATAAATATAATGAGTACTCTTAATAGATTATTATATGAACACAAACAGGCAAACGAATTAGCTAAATTAAATATTGTAGCTTATCCGAACGATGATAATATGTATATGTGGACTGCTTATATATGTGGTCCACCAGACACCCCATATGAGAATGGAATATTTCAATTAAAAATAGATTTTCCACCCAATTATCCGTTTTCTCCTCCAACTATAACGTTTATAACAAAAATATATCATTGCAATATTAATAATTCAGGCGGTATCTGTTTAGATATTTTAAAGGATCAATGGAGCCCAGTTTTAACACTTAATAAAATTTTGTTAAGTATTTTATCATTATTAAGCGACCCAAATCCATCCGATCCTTTAGTGCCAGAAATTGCAGCGTTATATTTAAATGAATATGATAAATATATACAAATTGCCAAACAGTATACAGACGATTATGCTTTAGATAAAATGGATAAAATTTCACCTTTTTTATGATATTTTTTTGGTAGAAATGTTTGCACTAGTAACATATATTGAATTTTCAGTACAAATAATATAACATTCGTGAACTTTAAATATTTTTTGAATAGGACTTGTGTATTCCTCCGAATTTTTTACTAGTAATTTTTCACTGTTTTCTCTTACTCCAATAACAACCTTTTTATCTAAAGATTCTGTCCAATAATCTAACATAATAGGTTTATCATCAAGTATAGATAATTTTGCGATATGTGCCCATATATTACTATCCGGTAATGTATAATTAGTATTTGAATTCTCTTCACTAGACATTTTTATATAGATTAAAATTAAAAAACTTTATATTGTTTTACGCATTTTATTATTAAACTTATATTTTTTAATAAATAATCAATAAATAATCAATAAATAATCAATAAATTACTAAATATTTATTAAATATAATTATTTAATAAATATAATGAACACGGATACTAAAAACGATGATACTAAAAACGATGATACCAAAAATTATGATATAAATAATAATGATAATTATTATTTTAATATTACTGAAAACAGCAATATATTTATATTAAAATATTTTATTACTATTAATGAATATATTAATTTGTATATAGATAATATTTATGATAACATTTCTATTAATGTAAAAATAAATTACCGATATTATATCTTTATTAAAGGATTGGAGTTATTATCAAATATAATCAATATTTTATTAATCCATACTAATAATTTAGATTTAGTAATATATTATTGTCACAAAGCGTACTATTATTATATTGAATTTATTAGTCAATTAGACTATGATAATAATCATTTGGAATTAAGTGTTAAAGATGGAATAATATTTGTTTACAAAAAAACAATTTTTGATTTAAAAGAGAATTTAAACAATATCAATAACTCAAATATAAATGAAGACAATGTAAAGAAAATCGATAATATTGAAAAAATAATAAATATAATAAATATATTTGTTAAAATATTTGTGATCAAGGATATATTAAATTTAAATCTTCAAAGAAATAACAAAGATCTATCTGTAAATATATGTATTTTAAAAATTTTGAATAAAATTAGCAAAATGTACAATAACGAATATGAATTCTATATCTATTTAAGCAAAATAGAAGAAATGCTCAATAATATTTTGAAAATTATAAATAAAATAAATATTATCAGCGATGATAATTATAATATAAATAATTATATAAATTTCGATCTATTGATAGTGTTAATAGATAAAATAATTTATAAATTATCTCAAACCAATATAGATCAGATATGTAAGATAGATTTTAACTTAATTATTACACTGGAATTACTTGAGAATTTAAACAATACTCGAATTAAAGAGACGATTAATAAGTTAAATATATAGGCCGATATATTACGCAAATAGCTTATCGAACCACGATTTCTTCTTTCCGGTTTTACTTTTACGTTTCTTTTCATGTTTCTCTTTACGTTCCTTATCACGTTCCACATTCCTTTTCTTGTGTTTACCTTTAGTTTTTCGCCGAATACCTCTAGCGCTGGGAGCTATGCTCATCGCATATTCGGATGCATTCACGTGAATAACATCATATTTTTCAACAATTCCATTAACAACATCTTCTAAATCCTCGTCTAAATCATCCAGAGTATTTACATATTCTTTATATTTTTTATATAATCGCGTATTTTCTTTTTCAACTTTTTCTAACATTTCAATATTACCATCGCTTTCAATACCAAATGTATCGATATATTGTGATGCTTTCACTAATAAATCCCATATAATCGTTATTTTACTTGATAAATTTTCTATTTTTTTATTAATTTGGATGACTTGTGAATCTTCTTTAATAACACGCTGTAATTGGGGATATGTTAACTGTGGTTTACCAGACATTGGCTATATATATATTATAATAAGATAATAAGATTATAAGATAATAAGATAATAAGATAATAAGATAATAAGATAATAAGATAATAAATTCGAATAAAAAATTATAACTACATTTTTTATATCCTAATTAACATCCTTTATTTAATACTTTAACAATATCTGGATTAGAATTTCGCGATAATATGGACGTTTTGGTAAAATTAACCCGTTCCGAATAATTTTTCCGAGAAGAGTTTCGGCTGGAAACGTTAGAAAGAAGACAGGACAATGTGCCGCTCTTTTTAATTCTATAAGATCAAAAGCGTTCGCCCAAAATCGTTCGGTGTTTATTTCTTTGCGCTTTTCAGATGTATATGTATCATCATCGCCCCACCAAATCTGGTGCGATTCATATTGAGTGATCTTGTCATTTCGTTTTAAAATGCAGTCTAAAAGCTCTCCGCTTAAACAATAGAATTTAATCTTTCTCTGAATTTCGGTTGGAAGATCATAAAAATAGTTCATAGTTTGTTTGAGACTATTTACTTGGATGTGGAATTACTAAATGTTATATATTTCAATTTCAATTTCAATTTTTTTATAGTGATCAAAAAACGAATAATAAATATTATAAATATTAACCCGCCTAATATCCCTTTATACATTCGTTAAATCGCTGAATATCAATTGGAGGGAATTCCACATGACACTCCCAAAAATATCTGCAAAATGCCCAAGTAAATTCATAATCAGCCTTATAATAATCACCCCATTCCGCCAGCAATTTTTTCACGAATCCAGCATCCATCATATGTAAACTTCGATTCGGTAATACATATGCAAGAGTGGTTTTTACATCTAATGGATTATGTTTGGCTTTTTCACCCAAAAATTCATTATCGAAATATGGTATAAAATGCACTAAGTCCTGAAAAAGCGGAGGATAAGTATATTTGTAATAGAATTGCCAATCAACGCACCCAATAGTATAATATTTATAGGTCCATTCAAGAGTCTCCAAATAATTAATACATAGATCTTTTAACCAATTCTCGTGTACACTAATATCCTTTCCAAACACCGATTTATAGTAGCGCCATCTCCACCCGCTCTCTCTAGGATTAATGAATTTCTCGACATTTCTCGATTGAACAGGAATACTTGTAAATTTATCCATGCGTTCATTTAAATCTTCGCTTTCAGGCCATACTCGTCGTTCCATTTTCTCTCTAATCTTATAAATATTAAGCAATAATTCTTCTTCGTTATCGCCGAATTGCTTAATAAATAGCTTCAAATTTTTCCAACATATTTTGATATTTTTGATTTCACCATCATTAGTCGATTCCTCACAAACCAATGTCTTATTATTATTGCCGAATAATGATTTATATAATTGTAATAAGAGATCGATACCATTTGCCCGAATATTTAAAGCAGGAAAATGTGGCATGAAATCATTTCCCAATAAAAAACACATAAATATATAATCGCGAATACAATCATCCGCACCTTTACGAATATCATATTCATTCATCATTACATTATGTAATTCTTTTCGAAACATTCCCATATCTAATAGATAATGTTCGTTTGGACTCAATTCACTATCTAAGCTACTAATAAATATGGGGGCCTCCCTATATAAATGTATATTGTTGCAATAATGTAGATGATTTAATGAAAGCATAATTAGGTCTGCATCTAATCCATAAATAACAGTATTTGATCCCTTATGTTCCGCCGGATTACACCTAATATAATTATATATTTTGTGCTCACCTTCGCCAACTTCATCGCTACAACTAACAACTATATTTTTGACACCATAGCGAATCGCCCCATTTATAAAATACTTTTGCACTTCATTATTTAATTTAGTCATAAATGGTGTTCCAGGTGTAATATTGGCAGTATCCCATTTATCAACAATATTAAAAATACGATTTTGATACCATGCTTTATAACGACGATTTTTTTGTTGGGATAATTTAGCAACTGGCGGAATACCATCAAACGCAATAAAAATATTATCGGATGGTTTTATAACATTGATATACTCATCGATTTTTTTACAAACCGTTTTTATAATAGTATCTTCATAGTTATTTTCTTGTCCATTGCATTCGTCTCTTTGAAGTGAATCATAAATAATCGAATTACAATCGAGATATAAATTATTCATCTTAACATAGGTATCTGTTTTTGTGGGATCGGTTAAAACCTCTAATTTCCCTATGATTTTTTTATGATTTCGAATAATGTACGCAAAATAGCTGGGGATTCCCATTTACGTATTGTACGATTTACACTATATAAAATATATTATTTTAGTTTTAAATATATTTTATATATGCTAATTTGTAAAATGATTAAAAATTATCAACGAAATATGTATATTTATATTAAAAATGGCGAATAGTATTTAAAATTATATAATAAAATATACATATATTAATTAATTAATAAATGAAAGAAAATACAAATAGCATAATACCAATATCTCCATCATCTTATTCTAATAACAATATTATTAATATGTATCAAGAAAAAATAAATTTTTATCATGAAGTTGTAAAAAACACATTTCTATCCTGTCAAAAATACAAAGCTTTTAATATAATGAATTTGAATGATATAAATTTATGTATAAGCAATTTAGAAAAAGTAAACAATTTATTAAAATCAATAGAGAATAATGAAAATGATGAAAATGATATAATAAATTTATTACAATTCATAAATAATCTATTATCTAATACATTAAAACAATATGGTACATATTACATCGATGATTTAATGCAAATATGCTTTGGGAAAGCTCAAATGCAAAAGATTGTATCAAATAAGGATATAATAGATAAATATAAAATATTATCTAAATATTGTCACCCAATTAATTACAAAATTTTAAATTGGAATAATAAAACAAATAGTAAAAAATCAATAAAATCTGGATTAATAAAAAATAAATTAATAGATGATAATATGTTAATAGAACAAGGTATAAATTTAGAATGTTTTGATCTTGCCCGAACTAATAACTGTTTTAAAATTCGCGTATATGGATTAAAATTTATAGTTCATCATCCTGAATTAAAACAAACAATCGTGATTTTTTGTATTATTGATGATATTATACCTGAATGTTTAAATCATAAGTTTATATCCAATAAATTAAATGATTTAAATATGATAGATTTCGAAGATAATATTTTTAATAAAATAACATGGTCTAGATTTATAGATACATTAACATTGAAAGAATTATTAATATATAATATAAAAGAATTATATGATCGATATGTCGGTTATATTAATCAGATTAATTTATTAAAACAAAAAACTATATATCAAATAGTTCAAGATTTTATAGGAAGCGAATTATATAGTCAACGTAACATAATTATTCAATTATTATTAAATATAGAAAAAAAGGAGTTTCAATATATATCATATTTATTATATGATTTATTATCGAATGATAATAATGGAAATATTGATACATCAGAACAAGCAACAATATTAGATAGTTTACCATGGAAATACAAACAATATTTTAAAGAGGCAATGTCTCAGACTATTAGTTACACAAATAATTTATATAATTTTGATAATAATAAAATACCATTGGAACAACAAATCTGTTTGATGAAAGTGAGTGATTATATTAAAGAAAAGGCAATGCAAAAATTAAAAGAGGTCAAAGCCAAATCTGACGATTCTGGATCTAAAGCTCGACAATACTTGGAGGGATTATTGAAGATTCCATTTAATATATACAAACGGGAAGAGATATTAGATTTGCGTGAAAATATTAATAACGATTTTTCTAAATTGCTCGACATATTTGTTAATATGACAAAATATAATGTGGATAAAACATTGTGCGAATTATTAACGATAAATGATTATAATAATAAACATTTTATTACAAATATTGAGAATACGAATGTTGATAATACAAAATACAATACTATAGAAATAAATAATTTTATAAAATATTTAACAACTGACTTAAATGTGAATGAAAAAATAATAAATTATACAATTGGTTATATTAATAGTTTGAAAAAAAAATCACTTTTAAAAATAATAAATGTTATAAATAACAATTTGAATAGTATCGAAAATACGAGTGGAAAAATCAATATTAAACAAGATATCGATAATTTAAAATCCGATTTAATAACTTTAATTAATGACAACAAAGACAACAAAGACAACAAAGACAACAAAGACAACAAAGACAACAAAAATATAGATTATTTATTAAATATTATATATATATCAGGAAATACGACCAATACACCAATTGTTTCGAATACCATAAACAGTGACGTATATACTATTTATAATACTATTAATAATAATATAAAACAAATAGAACATAAAAATACAAATATTGTGAAATATATTGATAATGTAAATCAAACGCTGAATGATGCAGTGTATGGACACAAAACGGCCAAAAGTTTAATAGAAAGAATCATTGGACAATGGATTAATGGTGAAAATTCCGGATATAGTTTTGGGTTCGAAGGAGTTCATGGTGTAGGTAAAACAACTTTAGCAAAAAAAGGTATTGCAAATTGTTTAAAAGATGCAAATGGTGAAAGTCGACCATTTGCCTTTATTGCAATTGGCGGTTCATCAAATGGTAGTTTATTAGATGGCCATAATTATACATATGTCGGTTCTACATGGGGTAAAATAGTGGATATATTGATTGAAAAGAAATGTATGAATCCTATAATATTTATAGATGAATTGGATAAAATTAGCCGGACGGAACACGGTAAAGAAATAATTAGTATTTTAACACATTTGATCGATAGTACCCAAAATAACGCATTTCAAGATAAATATTTCAGTGGTATAGATTTAGATTTATCAAAAATATTGTTTATATTTAGTTATAATGATCCAGATGCAATAGATAGGATATTGTTGGATAGAATACATAGAATTAAATTTGATAATTTAACAGTAGATGATAAAGTAGTAATTACTAAAGATTATTTATTACCTGAAATATATAAAACAATTGGATTAGAAAATTCGATACATATAAATGAGAAAGAAATTAGATATTTAATTAGTACATATACTAATGAATGTGGAGTTCGTAAATTAAAGGAATTATTATTTGAAATTATTGGAGATATCAATTTAAATATTTTAAAGAATACAAATGATTATGAATTCCCATTGAAAGTCGAGATTAAAGATATAGATTATATTTTGAAAGAACGACATAAAATCAAAATTATAGAAATAAATAATGTACCAAAGGTAGGTGTGATTAATGGATTGTGGGCGAATAGTTTAGGTAATGGTGGAATACTGCATATAGAAACGTCTTTTTTTGCTACATCGACATTTTTTGATTTAAAATTAACAGGAATGCAGGGAGACGTCATGAAGGAAAGCATGCAGGTAGCTAAAACTTTAGCATGGAATTTAATTGATGATGAAACAAGAGATAAATTAAAAAATAATTTTGAATCAACAAAATCACAAGGAATACATATTCATGTACCCGAAGGAGCAACACCAAAAGACGGGCCTTCAGCCGGAACGGCAATCACTATGGCAATTTATAGTATTTTAATTAATAAAAAGATAAAAAATAATATTGCAATAACAGGTGAAATTTGTTTGCAAGGAGATATTACTGCTATTGGAGGGTTAGATTTAAAGATTTTAGGAGGTATAAATGCAGGAGTTGATACCTTTTTATTTCCGTATGAGAATTTAAAGGATTTCGAATTATTTATGGAGAAACATATAAACAACGATCGACTCAAATCAATAAAATTTCATCAAATTAAAAATATTAGTGAAGTAATCGATTTAGTTATCGAATAAAAAACAATCGAAGATATAATTTCGAATAAAAAACAATCGAAGATATAATTTCGAATAAAAAACAATCGAAGATATAATTTCGAATATATTATTTTAATATATAATATATATAATATATATTAATGGCATCAATAGAATTATCAGCTACAAATGTATTCAAATTTTTCAGTTTAATGACACCGTTTCTATTAGCATTCTTTTTAATACTTACTAGTGTATTAAATAGTGATATTAAGGCACTAATTTATCTTTTGGGAACATCGTTGGCATCTGTTTTAAATGTATTATTTATGAATTTAATAAAAAGTAAACGTGCACCAGATGCTAGTCCATTTTGTAATATTTTCAGTTTCCCATTTACAAATACAAGTAATGCCGAAGAACGATATGATACACCGTCTATGACTGCAATGTTTATATCATTTACAATCGCATATATATGTTTGCCGATGGGATATAATCCACCAAATACATTAAATATTCCGTTAGTTTGTGTATTAGTACTTTTATTAATAATCGATATTGTAACACAATCAATGCAAAAATGCAATGGGTTTGGAGCATCGTTTTTAGGTACATTGGTAGGGTTTATATTAGGGGCTGGATGGTATGGTTTGATTAATACTGCTGGTTATCCTACCTTATTATATTATAGTGATTTTACTGGAAATGGTACAATATGTAAGCGACCAAGAAAAGAATACATGAAATGTAGTGTTTATAAAAATGGTAAAATTTTGCAATCAACCAATTTTTAAACCATCGAATATATAAATACTATAAATAACTATATTAAATATTTATTGTTAATATATATATTTAATACTAAAATGAAAGCGAATAAAGAAATATTATCATATATATCTTCGGAAACTTTAGATCAAACTAATATTTATAATTGTCATAAAACAATTAATGATCTATTTGATAAATATAGCGATAATCACTATATGTTGAATAAAATAAACAATTATATTGCAAATTTATTACCAATTCATTTGGACAATGATTTAAAAAATTATAATAAAAAACAAGAGAGATACGATAAATTAATAGAAAATAGTAGAGATTTTATAGATAAATATTTGAATTCAAACAATTATTTTTATTGTTCATCGAGCGAAATATATTTTAAATATGATAGTATAAATTATTCTACATGTAAAGTAGATGATATTATACATGAAGTATGTTCTCTAATAAACCGAAACGAAAATATTACAGCATGGAAACATAAAATTAAATTGAACATTCAAAAGGAAATACGAGAGAGAAATATATTTGATTCTATACCTGATACTGATACTATTCAATTTGTAATAAATAATTTAATGCCATTATTTTTAAATAATAAAGACCAAGTGAAATATTTTTTAACAATAATAGGCGACATAATATTGAAAAAAAACGAACAATATGAATATTTAATAGATATTGGGTGTAAAAAGTTGATTAAATTGTTATCCAGTTTAGCATATGAATATTTTGGTGCAAACCATTTTAATAATTTTAAATATAAATATCATGAGCAACATACAAATTGTAGAATAGTATTTGTAGATAAGAATATTGTAAATAATAAATATAATCCCATAACAGATTTACTAATTAATAATTTCAATAATAATTTATTAAATTTATTTATAGTGGGAATTCATTATTCCAAACGTTATGAAAACAGCGAGAATTATTTGAAAAATGTTTGCGATAATGAATTATATAATAATATAAATTTATTGGAAAACAATGATCGATTTGTTTGTAAATTTATAGAATCAATGATAGAAAGGACGACTCATAACGATGAAATGATCGACCTGAACACACCATTAACAACTAACCATGTATATAATCATATTTCAGGGAAAAACATGCACTATTTATGGAAGTTATTTTTAAAAGAAAATAATTTACCAAATATATATCTATTAAGCATATTTAAAACTACATTGAAGAATACAATCACACATAATGAAAAGTTGGATATATATATAGGTATTTCAAGTAAAAAAATTCCAATCATCAGTCTATTTATGGAATTTTGGAATAAAACTATGATATGCGAAGAAATAAATATAATTGAATCACCCGACAATACCAATATCGCGACAGATATAGATATATTTCATGAACCATTAACAGCAGAATATTCATTGGAAATAAGCGAAATTATACTACTTTTTAAATATTGGTTAAATAAAAACAATCATGATAATATTTCGAATATTAATGAACCTATTATTATTGAAATAATAGGGCATTTTTTTGAAAATGTTGTCATAGAAGAAGAAACATTTATTAATAATATTAAAAATTTGTTATGGGATAAAAACGAGGACATAATACGCTTTCTTGCAGAATACAAAACCCAAACGTTAAAATTGAATAAAAAACGTATTATTAAAATAGATAATTTATATAGTATATATTGTACTCAACAAAAAACGCATGAAAATAATTTCATCGTTCACAAAAATTATTTCAAAAAATTTGTTTACGAATATTTACAAGAATATATAGTAGATACTGCAATATCTGTGGCGTGGATAGAAAAAACCATGTAATATAAAATCCATCACGAATAGTATAATGGAATGCGTTTTTATAGGAGACGAATCGTTATTTTTATCTTCTTCCTTTTCCTTTTCCTTTTCCTTTTCCTTTTTTATAATATTTTATAATAAAATATTATTAAAAAAAGCAATAAAAGTAGAAAATATATATAGTATATTAAGTTACATGATAGATATAAATAATCCAGATATAAATAATACAAATATAAATAATACAAATATAATTAATCCAGATATAATTAATTATATATTTATTGATATATCGCAAGAATGTTATATATGTTGCGAATCATGTGACGAAATTAGTCCGTGTGAATGTATTGGTTTATATATTCATGGAGAATGTTTGGCACAAGCAATAACAAAATTAAATAATATTAATTGTACAATTTGTAAATCACAATATAAAAACGCGATAATAACAACAAATTATACATATAAAATATCTAATTTCGGATGTGCAATAGTATTAAATATTTTTATATCATCATGTTTCAACTTAATTGGTTTAATAGAATTTTATGTTTATAAAAATAACGATGACAATTTTAATAATAACGATTCAAATGATACGCCACTAAACATTACGTTAAGTTTTCCATTTTTTTCCATAGGCATTACATCGTTGTTATTTGTGTTAATATATTGGTTTTATATGTATATAAAATATAATTTACAAATCTGTAAACAATATAAAAAAACACATGTAAAATTTGTTTTTGATTGATTTATTGAGTAATTAATTGACTATCTCCGTTTAGAATATTTTTTTCTATATCTACTAGATTTTTTCTTATGTGATTTTTTTCGTTTTCTTGATTTTTTTCGTTTTTTACCTCCTACAGATAACGCGGACTCGGCGGGCGGCGCCGGCTGATTAGGAAGTAGCTCTCGAACAGCGGCAAAAACCTTACTAGCTTTAGCAATATAAGCAACTTGGTCTTCTTCTTTAACCGTATTCAACCCGGCGGGTGGTAAATATTTCTGATCATCAATATTAGAAGAACCAAGTATACCATTTATATCTATTATAGTAATTTTTTTATGATCTGTAAAATCAACAACATATGTATTGTCCCTTTTTCGCGGGTTTTCTGGTTGTATTGATTTTACAGTAAATGGTCCCCTGACATGTACGTGAGTGTCAGGATTGAAGTGAAACCCTCGCCCTTGCCCACTCCAAGAAAAAAATAAATTATTTATGTCCATTTGAATAAACATATGAGTATAACTATTTCTAGTTAATGGGTTTTTTTTTTCAACCTCTAATATAGCCCAATCTTTTCAATTCGATTTCATAATCGCTTTTAATTCATCGTTTACTCTTACAATGTTATTCGACATTTTATAATATACTAAAAGAAAAAAATAAAAAAATAAATGTTAAATTTGTTTTTTTATTTTTTTATTGATTGATTCTTAACTCATCATTTTCTTATTAACCATACCATTTTGAAAAATAAAAAAATTATATCTTTCTTCTTGAAGAGTTAAATTATAAGTATATTCGTATAAATTTTTATTACTCTTATTCACACTAATAATCGCTCCATTTTCATCACATTTAACAGATACAGTATTATTGGGATCAAGATTCGGTGTTATAGTTTTTATTTCAAATTCGGTTTTTTTAAAGAAATTGGTATTAAACACACCGCTAGGTTGATTTTTTGAACTATTAGTATCCAATGAAAAACTATAACAATACAAACCCGAAACAGCATTCCCAGAAGTAAGATTGTATTTTTCTAGATAATTATAAACACCGGATGGTTGTTCGTTTTCTCTATACGCACCATCACAAATAATAGCCATCGATTGCATTATTTCTTCTATATCTTTCAATTCAAACTCTGGAGTATAATATATTAAATTATTACTATTATCACCACTATATATGTTCGGAGAATTACTTAAATCAAAAAAATATTTATTATTGTATTGGTTTGTATTTTCATACTCTAAATTAGTATAATTATTCCATTCATTTCTTTTAGCTATATCGCTTCTTTGAAAAAACCACATCCAATTAGTAATTAAACCGTGTGAATGTGTATCCAATTTGTAGTTACCAATAATATTGTGAACAGTATATTCTCTAACTTCCTTAAATAAATATTTAATATCATTTTTAGCAAAATGATTACGTTGATCTTCACTCAAAAATACATAGGTACTCATTAAATGTATGTCAAAACTAGGTAGTCGTATATCGTTTTCGCCAGTAGATATAGAAGATTTAGTAAATTGAGATAAATGTTCACTTGTTTCGCCAGATGCTACCCTATATTTAGTATTTTCGTATTTATTTAGATCAGGATTTAAAACATCTCTAATGATATATAACTCATTTAAAGGTCTTAATGTAACTTTTATATATAATCCATGATATTGTAATGAAACTAAGGGTAATGCTTGATATGTGGACATTGAAAACCACATATTTAATGGAATATATAGCATTCGATCATTAATTGATGGATTAACAGTATTTTCATTATTATTCTGACTTAACGCATTCGGATATTTTCCATTATTACTGCATTTCACCGGATCATATAATTGTGGAATATTTCCAGTCATTTTATCAAATAAATCTTTCTTTGTATTGTCAAAATCTCTCTCGACCATATTTCGTAAATAATAACCAGAATACTTTTGTAAAACAGTACCATCAGCATATAATGAAACTTCTTCAATTAACTGACATCCAATATTTTTTATCCATTTAAATTCATACGGACAATTATAAGAACCATCGGTATCGTTGTGGGTGTATATATGACTCCATATATGGGGCAATTTCAATACCAAACACGTATTTAATAATAGGTCGGCATGTCTCGGAATAGGAAAATTAAATGTAGTAGAACCATTTTGTTGTAAATCTTGATTACCGGTATAATCTATTCTGAATTTTTGCATACCGAAATTAACATGTTGATTCCATGTAGAATAAAAAAATGAGACTTTTGGATTCCCTATAATATAATTTGCTTCACTAGTTGAAGCTGATATTAAATTTAATAAACCTCCTGCCATTGTAATATATTAATATATTAATACATTAATAACTTTTAATAACTTTTAATAACTTTTAATAACTTTTAATAACTTTTAATAACTTTTAATAACTTTTAATAACTTTTAAAATATAAAAAAATTTATTTCATTATATTAATGAGTACTAAAACTGAACACATGAATATAAATCTTGAACAAAATACAAAAAATTTTTTGAAACTGGCTAAAGGTGCAACAAGTAACATAATAAATCTAGTAGGATCAAAAATTGGATATAGTGAGGGTGAAGCAGTTGTAGAAATAATTATTTATATTATTATAGCTTTAGTTATATTGATATTTATAGTTTGGACATACAATTTAACACAAAAACCTACACAAGAATGTAGTAATTTAGATGATATATATAATAATAATAGTGTACATATTCAACCAATTGGTGTACGAAACGTATTTAATACCTTTTCGCAACAGGGTTTAAATACTGTTACTAATAATGGTTTTCCATATAAATCAAAATTTCAAATTTTCGATGTTCCACCAAATGGGCCAGGACGTATTTTTTCATATTATGTTAAAACTGCGTATAATTGTTGTTCACCTGGAGGATTTAAAAATAGTTTTGTAAATATGTGTGCTTTACAACATGCAATTAAATTAGGTGCAAGATGTTTGGATTTTGAAATATATTCTGAAAATAATAAACCAGTAGTAGCAACGTCAATTGAATCACAATCATTATATAATAGTTTTCATATTAAAGAAACATTCAATTCATTAGATTTAGTTGATGTATTATGGTATATTAATTTGTATGCAATTGGTGAGGATGTTCAAACATCAGATGGTAATTCTGCAACAAATGCCAGTGATCCATTATTTTTACATTTACGAATAATGACTAATGAATTACAAACTATAAATTTAATAGCTAAATATTTAGGAGAAATATTTCAAGATAAATTATTGGGTTCAGCATATGGTAATGATAATTATGGAAATTCTTTTGGACAATATTATTTAATACAGTTTTGTAATAAATGTATTGTTATGGTTGAATATAATAGTTTAAATAGTGCACACATTACAAATTCAAATTTATTCCCATTAATAAATATATTAACAAATACGTCAAAAAATAAATTATTTCGTCAGCAAAAACTAGCATCAGAACATAAAGCCGACCTAACATTATTTAATAAAAATTACATGACAATGGTATTGCCAAACTTAACGCCTGGATCTGATAATTTTGACCCGAGACCATCGATGCAACTCGGATGTCAATTTGTGGCTATGAATTTCCAGAATTTTGATGAAAATTTAGAAGTATATTTTAAAATTTTTGACGAACTCCAATTTAGTTTTGTGTTGAAACAATGTAAATTAAGAAATACGCCATCGCATACATTACTTGCTGAAATACCTAAAGAGAAGAGAAGTTCTGCATGTGGGTCGACTGCAACTACATCAAATGGTTCTGTGTCATACACTCAAATAATACCTATAACAAAAATGGAACCATAATAATTATATTTCATAATTCATATTTTATAAAATATAATATACTGATATAGTAATATTCGTAGTTATGGATAAAGTAAAAATTTTTCAAGAAAAAGAATTGGAAATTTTGCGTAAAGCAGTAGATAACGCTGAAGAACGTTCAGCAAAAAAAGTAATTGATTCTCCAGATGTTAAAGAAATAATATCAATTGTGGAAGAATTTCTTCAAAACAAAAAATTAATATGTTATGGCGGAACAGCAATAAATAATATATTACCAGAACAAGATAAATTTTATAATAAAAATTTAGAAATTCCAGATTATGATTTCTTTTCTCCAAATGCAATGAATGATGCAAAAGAATTGGCAGATATATATTATAAACGGGGCTATGATGAGGTCGAAGCAAAAGCAGGTATTCATGTTGGAACATTTAAGGTATTTGTAAATTATATACCAGTAGCCGATATTACATTTTTAGATAAAAAAATATTTAGAATTTTATTGAAAGAATCAATAAAAGTAAATAATATATATTATTGTCCAGCTAATTATTTACGTATGTCAATGTATTTAGAATTGTCTAGGCCAAATGGTGATGTTAGTCGATGGGAAAAAATATTGAAACGGTTAATATTATTAAATAAAAATTATCCATTAGAGGGAATAGCATGTAATAGTCAAGATTTTATGAGAAATTTTGAAGGGAAAAAGGCAAATAGAGATAAAATATATGAATTAGTTAAAACAAGTTTTATTGATCAAGGCCTAATATTTTTTGGAGGTTATGCAAGTACCCTTTATGGTAAATATATGCCAAATCATCAAAGAAAAGTATTGGATAGCATACCAGATTTTGATCTTTTATCGGAAGATCCATTGACAAGTATAACAATTACGAAAGAAAGATTAGAATTGGCGGGAATTAAAAAAGTGAAAATAAAACACCATGATAGCATTGGTGACAATATCCCTAAACATTATGAATTAATAATAGATAACGATACTATTGCATTTATATATGAGCCCAACGCTTGTCACAGTTACAATACACTTTATATAAATAATAAAATGTTAAAAATTGCGACTATTGATACAATGTTAAGTTTTTATTTAGCATTTCTATATTCAAATAAACTATATTATGATAAAAATCGGTTATTATGTATGGGTGAATATTTGTTCAAAGTCCAAGCAAAAAATCGTTTACAACAGAAGGGGCTTTTACGCAGATTTAGTATCAATTGTTATGGCAATCAACAAAGAATGGAAGATATTAGAAATGAGAAATCTAATAAATTTAAAGAATTAAAGCATAATAGAGGGTCGAAAGAATACAATTATTATTTTTTAAGACATATTCCAAGTCAATTACATATTGCCCGAAAGACACTTAAATCACCCGCAAAAAAAGCCCGATCTCAATCCCGATCCAAATCCCGATCCAAATCCCGATCCAAATCCCGATCCCGAACCCGATCTCAATCTCAATCTCCATCCCGATCCCGAACCCGTTCCATAAAATAATAAAATAATCAATATTTAAAAATATAAAAATATATATCTTTAAATATTAGATATGATAAAATTATTTATTAGAAATCATGTAATTTTAGCAACTATTGTAGTATTTTTCTCTCTATTTTCATTATTAGTAATAACGAAACCGAAATTTATATTTAATAGAGACGGAACTCTAAAAGAATTTGGTTTAGGGTATACAAAAAAGACCGTTTTACCTATATGGTTAATTGCTATTCTTTTAGCAATTATGAGTTATTTTACAATTATTTATTATATTAATTGGAATAAATTGCACCCCAATTAAAGAGTTAATAATAATATATTATTATTGAAATATTAAACTTTGCGATTCTTGTAAAGCGCTATCAGTCTCGGTATTTGTATTGTTTGTTGTATTTTTATTTTCACCTTTAATATATTCGTCATATTCATTTTTCATTTGTTTAGCCGAATAAGTACATCCAACATTTACAATATAGTTATAACTAATAGAAGTAACTAAAAATCCACTTAATAAATACCAAATATATTCGGCAACTATATCTTTTATTTTTAATAAATTATATAATTGTAATTTAACTCCATCATCTATTTTTTCCTTAAATATTTTTATTTTACTCATACTTGTAATGAAATCTTTGAAAATTTTTATTTGTTCCTCTTCATTCACTCCATCGCGAGGTATTTCATTAATTAGTAATGTTTCATTTCCATATATTTGTTGTAAAGCTTTCGCAATTTGTAAATTAGATTTGCCCCCCGGTTTTTCTTCTTCTTCTTTTATATCTAATTTTGGTTCTAATATATGATCATTAAATAAATCATTTAAACCACCCATTTTAGCACCAAAATATCCAATCGTATTAGAAAACGGGACTAGCCATCCAGGATAAACTATTAACACCATATTAATAACGGCAAAAATAAGTACCCATGGTAATATTGTTATTATAAATGTAGAACTCCACTGCGGGGTTCCGCCACATAATGCAGTTGTTGTGCTTAAATTAATAAAATAATTTCCAATAATCAAAAGAAATAAATATATACAAAGCATTATAATATTCATAAAATTACCCTGTGGTTTTAATTCTTTCGGTAACATAAACAATTTAGCAACAAATAAAACAGTAGTCACAATAAAAAAAAACAGTAATGATACTCCAGGATTTGGAACATAAGTTTTATTTACTCCTATACCCGCCTGTTTATCATATTTTGCTTCTGCCCCAGCCATTATATTACTCATTGAATCTCCCGCCATATATAAATTGTGTATAAATTTATTTTATTATAATAACTATTAAATGTAATTAAATAGTTATTATGAATATGGATTTTATGTCTGATATAAAAACCAACTATGATTCGAGCAGTAGATTATCTCAAGATGCGAATTTTAAACCTGAATTAGTTGAGAGAAATGTTAAATATTTTCTGGGAGCAACATTAAAGAAATGTCATAATTTTAAAGAACAGAATATAAATTTTTTTTATAATATTGGGTTAGCAGTAGTATTTTTTACTATATTAGGCATGGTTTTATTTTTTAATTTTAAGGGCGGTAAAACTGCTAAAGAAGCCAATATAAAAAAGCAAAAGGATAAAGAACAGATAATTAAACAGTTAATCCGAATAAAACAACAAAATATCGATGATAGAAAGATGCAGGGTAATCTAATTACTAATTTGCCAACGTTTAATAAAATGTAATATTCAATATTTAACAAGGAAATATAGAAATATAGAAATATAGAAATATAGAAATAATGTATTAAATTTATAATAAATACATAAAATATAATATATAAATAGATGACAACATATTTAGATCAAGTAAATAGTTATTTTAAATTAAAGGATAGTTATTATGATAAATTGAATCAAGAAAAACAAAAATTAATTAACAATCAAGAATTAACCTCTAAAGAAAAACGGCAGAAATTTCAACAATATAAAAAAAAATGCATAAATTGCAAACAATCGGGAGGTACACATTTTATACAAACAAATAATACATTTAAGGCATACTGTGGTCATACAGCAAAACCGTGTGATTTAAATATTGCTGTTGACAGACAGCAAAAAATATTAATAGATGAAAAAATATTAGAATATATTGTGATTATAAATGATATAAAAAAACAAATAATATTGACTAAATTGAATTATGTATTTAATTATACACCAGAAGATGAATCAATAGTAAAATTTAATGAACTAAAAACTAATCTGAATGATATTACTGATAATTATAATAGTTTAAATCTACAATATATAAATATTGTTGATAATTTAGACAAAAGTGACGAAATTAGTGCAAAATTAATTAATCGGGAAGAATTAATCAATGAAATAAAATCTAGAATATCATTATTTAAAAGTACAAATAATATTCAATATATTAAAGAATGTGTTGAACTATTTGTTAAAGATTTAACAATATTGAATAATGAATTGAGAGAATTACAGTACAGTGTAATGACTGTAGAAAAAGATGAAAAAAATGAGTTTAAAAAAACACAGATTTTATCTTATTTAATAAAGGACATATATACTGTTAAACAATTAGAAATTGATATTTCTGTATAGAAATAAATTATTATTATATCAAATTATTATTATATCAAATTATTATTATATCAAATTATTATTATATCAAATTATTATTATATATGTATATAACAATAATACAATAAATAATGAAAAATTTTATCAATTTGCCTGCTTTCCTAATATCATTAGCTATCGGATTATTATTTGTATATTTAACAGAACCACCGCATAAAGTAGTATATGTATATCCAACTCCTGAAAATATCGGTAAAATAGAATATCGCGATAAGGCCAATAATTGTTTTGAATATAATATGCAAACGATAAAATGTCCCTCTGATAAATCGAAAATAAATACTATACCAATGCAAGATTAAAAATATATTATAATATATATATATATAATGGACACTATTTTACAAATGGATTTATATAAACAATTAGATATTAGATCATATATTAATTGTTTACAAACATCTAAATTTAATTATGAGTATTATAATTATGATATAGCTTATCGATATTATTTAGAACAAATGTTTTCAAACAACTTTATTTATAATGTAAAACTAATTATGGTTAATTATAAAGATTGTATTAAAAGAATTTATACTTTTAATAATTTATGCGACTGTTATAACTATCCAAAATGGGATGAAAGTACGTATTATGCATTTTGGAAACATAAATATAATCATAAATATAATCATAAATATAATCATAAATATAATCATAAATTTATTCCTCTATAAATATATTTATATCTCAAATAACAATAATTTATAACAATAATTTATAACAATACTTTATAATCATATTATATAATGTTTAAAAGTTTTTCAAAATTAGTAGCTAGCGATACAGGAAGAATTGTTATTTCTATTATTTTAGGTATAGGATTAGCCACTCTTTTTAAGAAAGCATGTAATGATAGAAATTGTTTAGTATTTAAATCTCCAGCGATTGCTGATGTGAAAGATAAAGTGTTTCAACATGGGAATCAATGTGTTACATTTAATGAAAAAAGTATTGCATGTAATACAAAAAAACAACAAATAGAATTTGAATAAATATAATTTATATTTTTCTATTATTGCGTTATTAATAATATAATTTATTTAATTAATTATATTATTATGTCATCTAATATAGGCGTAACAAGTATTGGAGAATTACCTGTGACAAATAGTGTCGGAATAGTGAATAATCAACCTGGATTGCAGCCTATCCAACAGGAAAGAATAATGAATATAGAATCTGGACAAAATAACATGCAAAATTCTATTATAGGACAAGATCCACGGCAATCATCTCATCCGGTTACTACTAATTCCAATAC
>Ga0115547_1000524_pt1 | contig 24572 bp, 17 predicted proteins | sample COGITO_mtgs_1004_3_FD_87185 | JGI IMG/M metagenome (GOLD analysis project Ga0115547, IMG submission 87185) | Pelagic marine microbial communities from North Sea - COGITO_mtgs_100420 | ecosystem: Environmental > Aquatic > Marine > Epipelagic | place: Germany:Helgoland, sampling site Kabeltonne...
GGAAACCTGACACCGATGGAATTCTTGCAAAGAAGGATCATGGACAAGATGGCCGCTTGAGGTCAAAGATTTAACTCCAAGGACTCCACGTAAAGCTGGAGGAGACTTGGGGCTCAGGTCACACCCTCGGTCCATGCGCCAATGGGCGCGTGCCGCCCGTATAGCAGGCAGCACAAAGTTAAGCAGGTTACGTCAAATCCGCACAACCGCCCGTTTGCTGCGGTCCCACTTGGATCGCCTCATTTACAAGGCGGATGAACGTCTGGCTTTGCCGATTGTTGGCTCCAACAGCTTCCCACGCCCACACAATGCCGACTGGGCATGGCGCCCCGAATTATGGCGCGGTCCTTTGCAAAACCCGGGCATGTCTTCAGTCCAAACGAAATCAATGTTGGGCAGTGAAGCGACACTGTTTCACGACTGCCAGCTTTCGGAACTGACCTTGCGCCAGTTGCGAAACCAACGTGAAGAAGACCTAGCCCCCTACGGTGTGCGCATGGATGTTTTCAAGTTTGATGGCTCATTCTTGTCTTTGGTTATCGACCTGCCATCTGGTGCCACCAATGGCCTCACTCGAAACCACCTCTTGCGGATGAGCTCTATCATCGAGATGGAAAAGCCTCTTGAGATCTTTGCCCGTCTAAACATCAAACACGGTCCAAACACCGAACAGATTGTGCGCGAACTGCCGTTGCACGAGGCCGACATCGTGGTTGAATTTGATCTTGCCTACTCGAACCTAAATGAAAAACGGGTTGAAAAGGCATGGATTGATTTGATTTTTGAAGGTCCAGAAATGAACCAAGTTGTTTTGCGTGAACTAACCTTCACGCGTCGCCCACGCGCAGCGATGTAGGAAAAAATATGAGCACTCTGACACTCGCACCTATGAAACTACGCCGCGGCGTTTGGGAAGCTATCATTTCCAACAGCCAACCGAGCGAACCACAAATCACCGTTACCCACCTTAACCAAGAGGTTCCGGGCTTCGAACTGACCGAGAAACCCGATGATAACCTGTGGCTCTTGCAGGTACCTATCCCTCAAGATGCAATCGCAGACGGGGTCCAAACCTTCGTCATTGGCGATAAAGCCGACGGCACGCGTATTGGTCATTTTACCCTAATCGCAGGCGAAGCCTTGGGCGATGATATGCGCGTCGAAGTCGAATTACTGCGTGCTGAACTAGACATGTTAAAGCGCGCCTTCCGCCGTCATTGCGTTGAAACGATCTAAGCGCAGCAAGACAGACAACAAAAACTCGTCAAATTCTGGCCATTTTTGCCCGCTAAAACCACCAAAGCGACTGCCGAAAACTATTAATCGGGGTACGCGAAGTGATTTGGTGGAGAGCAGATATGGACCTTATGAGTGCACTTAAGAAATGGTTGGCCCAGCCAACTTAGCAATCTGAAATCATTACTTCAGCCGCGCTGTGCCTTTTCCTCTATATAATCTTCAAAAAGAAAAACGAACTAAGCTGGCATGCACTTGAAAACACCGCCACGACGCTAATCTTGGCTGGCTTCAATATGGCTATCGTTATTTTCTTCCTAAATGATGCAAACGCCTACATCCAATCTGCATATACCGCGTTACACATTCCAACCCTCGATCCGGCAATTTGGGACAATGTACCTGTTTGGATTATTTGTATTATTGGTGTCGCGGCAAAGGATTTTGTCGATTACTGGAACCACCGCCTGATGCACACAAAATGGGGCTGGCCAACACATGCGGCGCACCATTCTGACACACATGTAAATGCCTTTACAGCCAATCGAATTCACTTCCTCGAAGCAATGATTATGACAACCAGCTATGTCTTGTTGCTGGCTTGGATACAAATCCCAGAGGCGCTGCCATTCGTTATTATCTTTTACATTTTTCACAATAAATACGTTCATATGGACTTGGATTTTGAGCATGGCCCACTGAAATATATCATCGCATCACCAGTCTATCACCGCTGGCATCACGCTGATGTTCCAGCTGCCTATGGCAAAAACTTGGCCAATGTGATGCCAATCTACGACGTGATGTTCGGCACGTTCTACAACCCTGGAAAATGCAATGCTCCGATGGGTGCGCTTGAAACCGGCGTTGAGGACAAAAACGCAATTGCAATCATGACCTACCCCTTCCGAGAATGGGCTAAAATGATCAAAGCCAGCCATAAAAGAGCACGCAACAAACGGGCCCGCGTTTCCACAATGGTGACGCCCGCAGAATAACCAGCGCCAATTGACTTCAAAGAACACTAAAGCCGCCCCCAGCTATTGGGTTAATTGTAACTCTTTGTGCGTCGTTTGACGGCCATGCGACATCGTCGGGCCGTTTCTTGTCATCAGCTTCGCTGAATCCATCACAAATAAAAACAGCCGCATATCTCTATGCGGCTGTTTTCGAAATAGCTCCTGAGACCAATTATTCCTTAGGTCCCAATGCGCTTAGACCTTTCAGAATATCGATGGCATAGGCCAACTGATAATCGTCCTCGCGCAGTTCAGCAGAGGCTTCGGCCTTTTCACGATCCGCTTCAATCTGGCGGATCTCATCCTCTGACAAACTGTCATTGTTCAAGCTACCGCGCAGATCAGCCTCGGTGCGGCCACCGCGGTTAGTCACTTCATCTTCTTCGCTCTCAGGCTTACGACGCGGTTGTTCCACGATGATATCAGGTGAAACGCCCAGCGCTTGGATCGAGCGACCTGACGGCGTGTAATAACGTGCTGTTGTCAGGCGCATTGCACCTTCACCACGCAGCGGCATGATGGTCTGAACAGACCCTTTACCAAAGCTTTTGGTCCCAATGACAATCGCACGGCGGTGGTCTTGCAACGCACCAGCCACAATTTCAGATGCCGACGCTGAACCGCCGTTGATCAGAACCACAATCGGTTTGCCCTCAGCCAGATCACCCGGCACCGCGTTAAAGCGATCGCCTTCTTCTGGGTTGCGACCACGTGTCGAAACGATTTCGCCCTCTTCCAAGAATGCATCAGACACACGGATCGCTTGGGTCAACAAACCACCCGGGTTGTTGCGAAGATCGATTACAAAGCCATTCACGTTATCCATCCCACCAAGGGCAGCAACTTCTTCTGCCAACTTTTCAGTCAGATTAGGCGTGGTCTTGTCGTTAAAGGTTGTGACGCGCAAAACGACTGTATCGCCTTCGGTTTTGGCGCGCACGGCTTGTAGTTCAATTGTGTCGCGGATGATGGAAACATCAAACGGTTCACCTTCGCCTTCACGAACAACCGTGATGATGATTTCAGCGCCAACAGGGCCGCGCATTTTTCCAACCGCATCGTCAAGGGTAAGGCCCAGAACGGATTCACCATCAACGTGTGTGATAAAGTCACCCGCCAAAATTCCCGCTTCATCCGCAGGCGTGTCATCCATCGGAGAGACAACTTTTACAAAGCCCTCTTCCTGCGTCACTTCAATGCCCAAGCCGCCAAATTCACCGCGCGTTTGAACACGCATCGCAGATGCATCGTCTGGTGAAAGGTAGCTGGAGTGCGGATCAAGGGATGTCAACATACCGTCAATGGCCGCTTCGATTAGATCACTGGTGTCCACATCTTCGACGTACTGGGACCGGATCCGTTCAAAGATATCCCCGAACAAATCAAGTTGTTCATATACGTTGTCTTGTTTGTCAGTTTCCTGGGCAAGAAGTGGACCAGCGATCTGCGTCGTCGCGATAATCCCTGCCACTGTGCCGCCCAATGCGGCCATAACGAACTTTTTCACGTCTTATCCATCCTTGTCGGTGCGGAACCACGATACGGGGTCCTGTGGAACATTTTGTTGTCTTACTTCTATATAGAGCGTTTCTGAACGTCCATTGCCAGCCCCATCACCAACAGTTGAGAGTCCCGTGTCGGTATTATCCGCGCTGGTGGTAATTTTCAAACCACCCATAAGGCCCAACGGCGTTCCTTCGGTGATAACCTGACCCATTTCACCATACGTAATATTCAAACCTGCAAAGACAAACAGGATATCAGTTTGCGGCTCTAGAATCATGACATTGCCATAGTCCAAAAGCGGACCCACATAACGGATCGTTGCAGCTGTGGGCGCATGAACCAAAGCGCCCGGGCGCGTGGCCAAGATAATGCCCGGACGGGCAATACCAGCGGCATCCGACTCGTTCATGCCGCGCAACAATAGCCCTTTGACGGGCAATTGCAGGCTACCGATACGGTCACCAAGGGTTGGCAGATCGATCTCCGTCTCGCTCTCAGTCACCTGCGAAAGGCCACTGGCAAAACCCTCTAACGTTTCAGAAGACGATATTAAAATGGCCGTGCGCACAGGGTCTTCAGTAAATCGGCGGGGCAGGTCAGTACGCTCGGCAATTGCGGTGCTTAACGCCACGCGCGCACTTTGAGCCTCTGACAGCCCCAGTTGCAATTGATCCGCGGCCTCTTGCTGCAAAAGGCGCAGCATTTGAACTTCTTCAACTTCTTGACGCAACTGCGCGGCGCGCGCATTCAGAACTGGGGTCATTTCAGACAACAACATCCCAGCACGTGCCGTACCTGTTGGCCCCTGTGGATGTAAAAAGATCGTAGGTGACGGCCCAGCGCCCAATGATTGCAAAACACCGATAAAGGCAGCCGTTTCACTATCACGTGCCTCAAGCTTACGACTTAACTGCTCTTCACGCACCGCTGCGCGACGAAGGCCATCACGTGTCGCAGTCAAACCCGATTCAAAGGCGAGGATCGTTTCCGTCAACGCCTTTACACGGTCTCTGGCACCGTCTGACTGATCCAACTTGATCGAAGCCGCAACCAAATCGCGCAACGCTTCACGCGCATCAGCCCCCGCGTCTTGGGCAAATCCAATATGCGGAATCAAAAGCGAAACAATGAGTATTAATTTTTTCATTCGATCAGGTTTTTACCTGTCATTTCAGGCGGTGTCTCAATGCCCATGAGATATAAAAGTGTCGGTGCCAAATCTGCCAAACGACCGCCACTAAGCTTCGCACCCTCAGGCCCACCAACCAATGCGACAGGTACAGGGTTTACGGTATGCGCAGTGTGGGGGCCGCCTGTTTCAGGATCAATCATCGTTTCACAATTGCCGTGATCCGCCGTAACAATCATCGTACCGCCTACTTGCTCAAGCGCTTCAATGACCTTGGCTAAACCAGCATCTACCGCTTCACACGCTGCAATCCCTGCATCGATATCGCCCGTATGCCCAACCATATCAGGGTTCGCATAGTTGGTTACGATCAAATCATAACCCTTATGAATCGCTGCAACGAATTGCTCGGTCACCTCGGGGCAGGACATCTCTGGCTGCAGGTCATATGTCGCCACTTGCGGCGACATTGGCATAAAACGATCTTCGTTGTCTGCAGGTGTCTCAACACCGCCGTTTAGAAAAAACGTGACATGTGGATACTTCTCTGTTTCCGCCAAACGAAACTGTGTTTTACCTTTGGACGCTACCCATGCGCCCAATGTGTTCACAATGTCTGCTTTTGGATAAACAGTGTCTACATAGGCATTATGCGACTCTGAATAGGGTGCCATACCCAACAGACCAGCCCACTTTGGACGAGACCCAGTGTCAAAGGCATCAAAGTCAGATTGACCAATCGCAGCCATAATTTCACGGGCCCGGTCTGCGCGGAAGTTCAAACAAAACAACCCGTCGCCGTCTTTGGCCCCCGCATAATTACCTAGAACAGTGGCAGGAATAAATTCATCCGTTTCGCCGCGTGCATAGCTCTCAGAAATCGCGGCCTTAGCATCCGCTGCTTTTGGACCTTTACCGTGAACGATAGCATCAAAGCCTGTCTGCACACGTTCCCAACGATTGTCGCGATCCATCGCAAAATAGCGGCCCGTCAGCGTCGCGATCTCCACACCCGCTGGCAACCCAGCGAATAGCGTATTCAAATAACCATCAACAGATTGCGGTGCTACATCGCGCCCATCGCCAAGCGCGTGGATCACAACCGGCAACCCCGCATCACGACAGGCTTTGGCCGCAGCGATCATATGTACAACATGGCCATGAACACCACCGTCAGACAGCAAACCCATCAAATGCGCCGTGCCGCCCGCCGCTTTAACATCCGCAATAAACTTACCCAGTACCGCGTTGGTAAAAAAACTACCGTCCTCGATCGCCAAATCGATCTGACCCAGATCCATCGCAACAACACGGCCCGCACCAATATTAGTATGACCCACTTCAGAATTACCCATCTGCCCTTTTGGCAACCCAACATCCGGACCATAAGTGATCAACGTATCGTTGGGGTAGGTCGCCATAATACGATCCATTGTCGGCGTGTTCGCCAAAGCAGGTGCGTTGCCAACCGTATCGGCGCGCAAACCCCATCCATCAAGAATACAAAGAACGACGGGTTTGGTAGGTTGCATAGCGAATTAGCCTCATAAGTGTTTTGCGGTCTTTTACTCTGTCTCGACCGCAGGGTGAAGCGGTTAGAATTCACTGGCTTAATGTTGCTTAAACCCTGCGCAAATGTCGGCAATTTACTGGCAAGACCTATCCCTACAGTTGAACACGCAATCCGCTTGCAAAAAAGGCACCAAATGCTTCATAATCAACGCACCAGATTTGCCAGCCCAAGGACCTGTACCAATGCAAGCACCCGAAATTCAAATCGTCGAAAAATTCCGTATTGCCTGCGATGGCGGCGAAGGTGCATTGGGCCATCCGCGTGTTTGGCTTCAAATCCCTACGGATCTTGGTTGGGTTGAATGTCCATATTGCGACTGCAAATACATCCAAACAGAATTTGAAGGCAAAGTCTGATCCGCTCTGCTCAATAGCGTGATTGCGCAGACCATCCCAATGCGAGATATATGTTAGGCAACACCTAACAAGCAGCGGGATGATCCATGAGCGACACAAAATTCGGTAAAGGCTGCCATCTTCATTTGATCGATGGCTCGGCTTTCATTTTTCGCGCCTATCACGCCCTCCCCCCTTTAACTCGTAAATCCGATGGTATGCCTATCGGTGCAGTTGCAGGCTTCTGCAACATGTTGCACCGATATATTGAGGGCAACACGGGCACAGACGCCCCAACACACGTTGCAGTGATCTTCGACAAGGGCAGCCATACTTTTCGCAACGATATGTATGACCAGTACAAAGCCAACCGCGAGGCGATGCCGGAAGACCTGCGCCCACAGATGCCCCTGACCCGCACTGCGACTGAGGCGTTTAACATCGCCTGCAAAGAGATCGAGGGTTTCGAGGCCGATGATATCATCGCCACACTTTCCGTTCAGGCCCGTGAGGCCGGCGGTCGTTGCACCATCATCAGCTCTGACAAGGACATGATGCAATTGGTTGGTGACGGCGTCGAAATGTTTGACGCAATGAAGAACAAGCGCATTGACCGCGACGGTGTGCACGAGAAATTTGGCGTCTATCCCGAACGCGTCGTCGATGTTCAGGCCCTTGCTGGCGACAGCGTAGACAACGTGCCCGGTGCCCCCGGTATTGGCATTAAAACCGCGGCCTTGTTGATCAATGAATACGGCGATCTGGATGCATTGCTCGAACGCGCTGGCGAAATTAAACAGCCCAAGCGTCGCCAGACCTTGATCGACAACGTTGATCAAATTCGCCTCTCTCGAAATCTGGTAAAACTCGATGACTCAATGGACTTGGAATTCACAATTGAGGACCTTGAGGTTCGCGATCCAAACCCTGAAGTCTTGTTGCCGTTCTTGGCCGAGATGGAGTTCCGCACCCTTACCAAACGCGCTGCTGCACAGTTTGGAACCGAGGCGCCTGAAATCAAGGACGCTGCCCCAACAGTCTCCGATGTCCCTGTATTAGAGACTGTATCTTTCGATCACTCGAAATACGAACAAGTCGAAAACGCCGCCCAACTGCAGACATGGATCGATCGAATTTACGCGCGCGGCCATGTTGCTGTGGACACCGAAACCACGGGTTTGGATGAGATGGTTGTCGACCTTGTTGGCATCTCTCTTTGCGTTGAGCCAGGCCAAGCATGTTACATTCCGCTGGCCCATAAAGTCGCTGGTGGCGACGATTTGTTCTCTGATGATGCGTTGGCCCCAGGCCAAATGCCGTTTGAAGACGCATTGCGCATTTTGACCCCAATGTTGACCGACCCATCGATCATCAAAATCGGTCAAAACATGAAGTACGACATGAAGATATTTGCCCAGCTTAGCATCACCGTGACCCCGATCGATGACACTATGCTGATGTCCTACGCGATGCATGGCGGCTTGCACAATCACGGTATGGATGCTCTTTCTGAGAGGTATTTGAACCACACCCCATTGCCAATAAAACCCTTATTAGGGACTGGTAAAAGCGCAAAAACCTTTGACGCTGTGCCACTGGAAGATGCAGTGCCTTATGCGGCTGAAGACGCCGATGTGACCTTGCGTTTATGGAAGTTGTTCAAACCGAAATTGCACCAAACCCAAGTCACCCAAGTCTATGAAACCCTTGAGCGCCCATTGGTATCAGTGCTTGCCGCGATGGAACGCTCCGGCATTAAAGTTGATCGTGACACGCTATCCCGCATGTCCAACGCTTTCGCTCAAAAAATGGCAGGGCTTGAGGACGGTATTTACGAACTTGTAGGGCGCAAATTCAATGTCGGCTCTCCCAAGCAACTCGGCGAAATCCTGTTTGATGAGATGGGCCTAGAGGGCGGCAAAAAGGGCAAGACTGGTGCCTATGCGACCGGTGCAGATGTCCTTGAGGACCTCGCTACTGAACATGAATTGCCACGAATGATTTTGGACTGGCGCCAATTGTCCAAACTGAAATCAACCTACACCGATGCATTGCAGGATCACATCAACGCCGACACTGGCCGCGTACATACGTCATACCTAATCGCAGGCGCGTCAACGGGTCGTCTGGCCTCCTCCGATCCAAACCTACAAAACATACCGATTCGATCCGAAGAAGGACGCCGTATTCGCGAGGCGTTTATCGCTGAAACGGGCAAAACACTTGTCGCCCTCGATTATTCCCAGATCGAATTACGCATCCTTGCCCATATCGCTAACATCCCTGCCCTTAAGCAGGCCTTTACCGATGGACACGACATCCACGCAATGACCGCGTCAGAAATGTTCGATGTCCCACTAGACGAAATGACCCCCGAAATCCGCCGCCAAGCCAAAGGAATCAACTTTGGCGTCATCTACGGAATTTCCGCCTTTGGTCTTGCACGTAACCTACGTATCCCACGTGCCGAAGCCCAAGGGTTCATCACCCGTTATTTTGAACGCTTCCCTGGCATCCGCACCTACATGGATGACACCAAGGCATTTGCGAAAGAACACGGGTATGTTCAAACCCTATTCGGACGTAAAATCCACACGCCAAACATAACTGCCAAGGGTCCGCACGCTGGCTTTGCTGCGCGCGCTGCAATCAACGCACCGATCCAAGGGACAGCCGCCGATGTGATCCGCCGCGCGATGGTCCAGATGCCAGATGCAATCGCACATCTACCAGCCAAAATGCTTTTGCAGGTGCACGATGAGCTCTTGTTTGAGGTCGAAGACCAAGCCGTTGATGAACTGATCAAAGTGGCCAAAGACATCATGGAAAACGCGGCCGATCCCGTGGTGAAGCTAAATGTGAAACTCACAGTCGAAGCGGGCCAAGGGGCCAACTGGGCAGAAGCCCACTAAACTAATCAGCCGTCCGCAACCCGTGGACGGCCTGCCGCTTCTACCGTGATGGTTGCCTCCACAAACACCTCACGCGCCTCAGCCGCTGCCTTACGAATATCGCGCTCAACCCGCAACTGGATGTCATCGGCGCCAGCCGCTTTTGCATCCGCCATTGCAAGTTCGCCCAACACCGTTTCCATCCGTGCCAACGCGCTATCGGCGTCACCAAAATCCTCTAGACCGGTGTCCAAATGCAAGCGGTACAGCCCTTCACTTGGAGACGTCACTGAACCGCTGCGCCGCATCGTTACGCGGCCCACAACTGCACCAATAGCGTTGGCTACACCCGCATGTTCGGGCAGGATCATTTCGCTACCCATCAGCTCACCCACGGCTGGATAATAGCTGGCCGCCGACGCTCCAAGGCCGATGACAGGCAGGTTCAAACCAACATCTATACGCATCAATCCGCGATGTTTCTGCAACCCCCGCTGTGTCAAAACGTGGCGCGCAAGAACATCCTCAGCGCTTCCAATACTTGGGTCTTCTTCAGCAAAAGCAGTCTCTAACAGCGCTAATCCAGTCTGATGGGTCAACCGATCCACAATCATCTGTGCGACGACGTTAGGCTCATTGGACAACATATTGCCTGACCCAGTGCGTCTACGTCCAAACAACAACAACGCCTTCTGGGCCGCATCGCGATCCCACACATCGACACGAAACAACATATGACTTGCATCAGATGGCGTTAGGCCAGAAATCTGAACAAGCCCACGTTCCACCAGACGCTTCAACGCGCCCTGTTCAATGCGGTTTTTCAGAATGGCACCAAGGGACTGTACCGTATCGCCAACCCGTTCCAACAGATCAGCATCCCGCGCACTTAAACCCTCAACGCTTTGCCCCTGTACGCAGCGCACAAATCGCCCGTCATATTCGCCCGGTGTCGTGCTGCGCAATTGACTGTCCAAGGCGCTGTGCACGATCTCTGGCGCGTCCATAGCCAACAATGAAATTGGCAACAAACGACGGGGCCCAAGGGTCACACCACCTTGCAACCCCTCGCTGATGAAATGTACCTCACTGTCGCCACCCAAACCATGGGTACGCATAGCCACCGCCTCAACCATTGTACGGTACGGGCCAACACGGGCACCCCCTGCATCAATCGCAGGACGACCGTTACGCAACACGGCAATGTCCGTTGTCGTACCGCCAATGTCTGAAACCAACGCGTGATCCGCACCCGTCATCCACCGTGCACCAACGATTGATGCGGCAGGACCACTAAGGATCGTCTCGATCGGGCGCTCACGGGCCTGCGCGCTTGAAATCAACGCACCATCCCCGCGTACAACCATCATCGGCGCTGTAATGCCAATGTCCTTTAACACGTCTTCTGCACGCCCTATCAAACGGTCAATCATCCCTATCAAACGCGCATTCAAAACGGCAGTCAGGGCGCGTTTCGGGCCGTTCAACTTGGCGGACAACTGATGGGATGCAGATACCGGTTTTCCGGTAATTTGCGTTACCAACGCCAGCGTAAGTAATTCATGTGCGGGATTGCGGGTTGCGAATTGACTGGCCACGGCAAAGCCAGTGACCTCGTTCTTGTTCTCTTCGAGAAAAGCAATCAACGCGTCTTCATCCAATGGGTTGGCTTCACCACCCGCATGATTATGGCCACCCGCCAAAACAATGCATGGATCGCCTTTCAACGCGTCCCTCAGGCCGTGCCCATCCAAATCCTTTTCACGAAATCCAATATATATTAGCGCGACACGGCCACCCTGCCCCTCAACCAATGCGTTGGTTGCAAGCGTGGTCGACAATGACGCCATCGACACATCTGACGCAGCAATCCCAGATTGCTCCAGTACGGCGCGCACCGCTCCACCGACACCAATGGCCAAGTCATGGCGCGTGGTCAGTGCCTTGGCGCTGGCAATCACAACTTCCTCGTCACGTATTAAAACCGCGTCGGTATATGTGCCGCCCGTATCGACGCCCAACAGTATTGTCATCGCCTGCCTCCTGGCTATTCAGAACCTAAATATCGCAAGTTTGCGTCATGTCTTCCCCAATTGCGTCACCGCCCAACGGGCAGCGTCGGCAACGGTCGGATCAGGATCATTCGCCAGTGCCTTAGCTACCGGTTTCAACGCGATATCCCCACTGTTGCCGATCGCATAAAGGACATTACGAACAAAACGATCGCGCCCAATACGTTTAATAGGCGATCCAGAGAACTTCGCGCGAAACGCAGCATCATCCAAACACGCCAATTCCGCCAATGCAGGGGCGGCCAAATCATCCTTTGCAGCGTATCGAATATCACTCGCAGCCACTGCAAATTTGTTCCAAGGACACGCGGCCAAACAGTCATCACAGCCATAGACATGATTACCCATCAAACCGCGTAAAGGCTCTTCAATCGGACCTTTATGCTCAATGGTAAGATAAGAAATACAGCGCCGCGCATCTAGGCGATATGGGGCAGGAAACGCCTTTGTCGGACAAGCGTCCAAACAGGATGTACACGAGCCACAGTGATCACCTTCAGGCGCATCAGGCTCCAACTCAATAGTCGTAAAAATAGATCCTAAAAAGGCCCAATTACCCCAATCCCGACTTACTAAATTCGTATGTTTACCCTGCCATCCCAATCCGGCGGCTGCACCCAGTGCCTTCTCTGGAACAGGGGCTGTATCCACAAACACCTTCAGCTCGCCACCTGCTTCTTCTATGAACCAGCGGGCCAATCGCTTCAGACGCTTCTTCACCAAATCATGGTAGTCTTTGTTCTGCGCATAAACCGAAATCGCGCCACGATCCGGCATCGATAATACTTCGCGTGGATCGTGTTCTGGCGCATAGCTTTCTGCCAACATCAAAACCGATTTTGCCTCTGGCCACAGCGCGGCAGGGTTACCTCGCCAATGCATACGATCCACCATCCATCCCATCTGCCCATGATAACCCGCCTCAACAAAAGCCGCCAAACGTTCAGGGACCTCGGGCACCGCATCCGGACGACACACCCGTGCCATCACAAACCCTTCCTCCAAGGCCCGCTCAATCCAACGCGCCTTTAGAGTCATAGCTTCATCTTACAAAATAAACTCGCGGGGGTCTGGGGGCAGACAGCTCCCAGCGCAGCATCAAAAATCAAGGTCATTGTAGTGACGCGGCGGTGGAAAGCCCGAAACTTGATCTGCCAAAATTGAACGAAACGCTGGGCGCGACTTGATCTTCGCATACCAATCTTTCACCGCAGCGGAACGGTTCCAATCCACATCCGAAATATAATCCAACGATGAAAAATGCGCAGCAGCTGCAAAGTCTGCAAGCGTCATATGATCACCCGCCAACCAACGGCGATTATCCAACAACCATGTCATATAATCGAGGTGGTATTTTATCGCCTTCGCACCAGCTTTCACATTCTTACTGTCTGGATAGCCCTGCCCAGTCATCTTTTTGTTCACACGCTCGTATAACAAATTCGATGTAACCTCATGATGAAACTTATCGTCAAACCAACTCACCAAACGGCGCACTTCCAGACGGGCAACAGGGTCACTCGGCAACAATGAAGGCTCCGGTCGTGTCTCTTCGATATATTCGCAAATTGGGGCGCTCTCAGACATCATAATGCCATCCAAGCGCAACACTGGCACCTTTGCTGCTGGATTGCGGCGCAAGAAATCTGGATCAGCCTCCCAATAACGCTCTTCAACCAATTCGACCTCGATCTTCTTCTCAGCAAGGCTCAAACGAACCTTACGGCAGAACGGGGAGAGCGGGACGTGAAAGAGACGGGCCATCATAAATCCAAGGTAAGTACAGGTGGTAACCTTCAATGACCTGTTACTTAAAGATTTTCAACTCTCGAAACACGCAGATCGACCATCCGCGCGAATTGTGGCCGCTCCATCAATGATTTGACGGGTGCGTTTTCTCACCGAATTCGTCGGCCTTGATGCAGATCGGGTCTTTGGAGACGGCAAAATCGCCGCCAAACGCGCGGCTTGCGTCGCGCTCAATGCTTCAGGCCCAACGCCAAAATAGTGGCGCGCGGCCGCTTCAACGCCAAAAACACCTTCGTCAAATTCAGCAACATTCAGATAAACTTCAACGATACGGCGCTTGGACCAAACCGCTTCAACCAGAGGCGTCATCAGCGCCTCCATGCCCTTGCGGGTAAAATTGCGACCATGCCAAAGGAACACGTTTTTAACCGTTTGCTGTGAGATGGTTGAGGCACCCCTATGCCCGCCAGCCGCGATAGCAACCTTGATCGCCTTTAGATCGAACCCCCAGTGCTGGCAGAAATTCGCATCCTCGGCAGCCACAACTGATCGGGCCATGACAGGCGCAATTTCTTCAATTGAAACCCACTCACGATCCACACCGCCAAGGCGATGGGATTCTTGGGACATGTAAATCGTGGTTGGTGGGTTCACGACCGCAAACAATAAGATAAGCGCGATGACCAAAACAAAACCCACGCAAAGCGCGCGAAATCCCTGCCACAACAACCAGCGAAACGGGGTGCGCCGCGCTTTGCCCTTGGGGTTCGTTTTTGACTTTTTGGTTTTTACTGCCTTCGCCATGAGGCAGCTATAGCGCCCAAGGCTAAATCAGGAAAGCCTTGAGCGCATAAGAGGGCCAGTATTATTGGCCCCCTTATTCCTGTGCCTTATTCGGCAGGAATTGCTGTTTCTTCAATTGTCAGTGGAGCAGCTAAATGCACCAACATTTCTTTTGGGCAAATCTGCAAGAAATTGGCTTGCTCAGTGTCCCAATGCTGAAGAATATCCGTTGCTTTACGGCTGCCAGTTTCAGCAACGTGCTGCTCAAGCAAACCTTTCAGCTGTGCGACCCAATGCGGCACTGTTACAGCGCAAGTGACCAATGTTTCGTGGTTGATCAATGCAGGTGCTTCACCGTCCGGGTCGTACAAGTAGGCCATGCCGCCAGTCATACCCGCACCAAAGTTTGCACCAATAGATCCGATGATAACTGCAACGCCGCCAGTTGTGTATTCGCAACCGTTTGAACCACAGCCCTCAACAACAACCTTCGCACCAGAGTTACGTACCGCGAAACGTTCGCCTGCACGGCCCGCTGCAAACAGATACCCATCCGTTGCACCGTACAAAACGGTGTTCCCGATGATTGTATTGTCAGCCGCAACAATTGGCGTGGACATCGGTGGACGCACAACAATCATGCCGCCTGATAAACCTTTGCCAACATAGTCGTTCGCGTCACCAGATACTTCCAGCTTCAAGCCAGGTGCTGCAAAGGCACCCAAAGATTGGCCTGCAGAACCCTGCAGTTTGATTGTCAGGTGATCGGACTGCAGCGAATTGCGCATACCGAACTGTTTCACAATGTGGCTAGAAGTCCGCGTTCCAACCGAACGGTGCGTGTTTTGCACCGCATAGCTAAGCTGCATCTTTTCACCATCTTCCAAGAAACGTGCAGCGTCGCGCACAATTTCAGCGTCCAATGTATCAGGCACAGGATTACGGTCTTTGCTGCGATCGTACTTGATGTTCGCCGCACCATCGACAGTGATCAACAGTGGGTTCAGGTCCAAGTCATCAAGGTGGGCGGAGCCACGCGAAACCTGAGCCAATAGATCAGCGCGACCAATCACGTCATCCATGCTGCGTGCGCCAAGGGACGCCAACAACTCACGCACTTCTTGTGCGTAGAATGTGATCAGGTTTACGACTTTGTCAGCGTTACCTGTGAATTTGTCACGCAATGCTTCGTCCTGTGTACATACGCCAACTGGGCATGTGTTGGACTGGCACTGACGCACCATGATGCAACCCATAGCGATCAAAGCGGCAGTACCGATACCGTATTCTTCGGCACCCAACATCGCAGCCATCACAACGTCACGACCAGTGCGCAAACCACCGTCGGTACGCAATGTAACGCGTTCGCGAAGGTTGTTCATGGAAAGAACTTGGTGTGCCTCAGTCAGCCCCATTTCCCATGGCAGACCCGCATATTTTATCGAAGTCGCAGGGGATGCGCCTGTGCCACCGTTGTGGCCAGAGATCAGGATCACGTCAGCTTTCGCCTTCGCAACACCCGCCGCAATAGTACCAACACCAGATGACGCAACCAATTTTACAGTCACTTTACAGCGTGGGTTGATCTGCTTCAGATCGTAGATCAGCTGGGCCAAATCCTCGATAGAATAGATATCGTGGTGTGGCGGAGGTGAGATCAATGTTACGCCTTTGGTGGAGTGACGCAGACGCGCGATCAGGTCGGTGACTTTCATCCCCGGCAACTGTCCGCCTTCACCCGGTTTCGCACCTTGGGCCACTTTGATTTCCAGCTCTTCGCACTGGTTCAAATACTCCGCAGTCACACCAAAACGACCAGACGCAACCTGCTTGATTTTAGCAGACGGGTTGTCGCCATTTGGCTCAGGCACAAAATGCGCTGGATCTTCGCCGCCCTCACCGGAATCCGACTTTGCGCCGATACGGTTCATCGCAACGTTCAATGTTTTGTGTGCTTCTGGTGACAGAGCGCCCAAAGACATGCCCGGTGTTACAAAACGCTTTCGGATGGATGTGATGCTTTCGACTTCTTCCAACGGGATCGCTGTCCCCAATGGTTTGAAATCGAGCAGGTCGCGCAAGTGGATTGGCGGGTTGCTTTGCATCTTGGCAGAGTACTGCTTCCACATCTCGAAAGACGCCTTGTTACAGGCAGTCTGCATCATGTGCATCGAGGTTGCTTCCCAAGCGTGGGTCTCACCTGATTTACGTGATTTGTAGAAACCACCGATTGGCAACACGTTGCCGCCCAACCAACCTCTGGCGTGCACTTCTTCAGATTTGCGTTGAATACCGGAAACACCGATACCAGAAATTCGTGATGTCATACCTGGGAAGAACTCAGCGCACATCGCGCGGGATAGGCCAACAGCCTCAAAATTCAGACCGCCGCGATATGAGGACATCACAGAAATCCCCATTTTCGCCATGATCTTCAACAGACCTTGGTCGATGGCATCACGGTAACGCTTAACCGCTTCGGTCAGTGTGCAATCCAGCAGGCCACGTTCGATACGTTCGGCCAGTGAATCCTCAGCCAAGTAAGCGTTCACAACAGTCGCGCCGCAACCGATTAGAACCGCGAAATAATGCGGATCAACACATTCAGCCGCACGGACGTTCAAGGAACAGAAGGTGCGCAGACCTTTGCGTGTCAGGTGGCTGTGGACCGCAGATGTCGCAAGGATCATAGGCATCGCAACACGCTCTTCGCTGCTCTTCTCATCCGTAAGGACGATGTGGCCAGCTCCAGAACGAACCGCGTCTTCAACCTCGGAACGGATACGCGCTAAGTTTGAGTTTAGCGTGCCTTCGCCTGCTTCAAAGGTACAGTCGATTGTCGCCAGTTGCGCGTTGAACTGTGCAGTCAATTCATCCCACTGCGCATTGCCAACGAATGGGCTATCGAGTGTTAGAATTTCAGTCTGTGCACTGCTTTCATCAAGCACGTTCTTGAGGTTACCAAAACGTGTCTTCAAGCTCATGACGCGGAATTCGCGCAAGCTATCAATCGGAGGATTGGTAACTTGCGAGAAATTCTGACGGAAGAAGTGGCTCAGCGGACGGTACATGTTCGACAAAACTGCCGACGGCGTATCATCACCCATGGATGCCAAAGTCTCTTTGCCATCTTCTGCCATTGGGGCAAGGATCTGCTCCAGCTCTTCAATGGTGTAGCCAGCCGCGATTTGACGACGGCGCAATTCTTCGCCAGTGAACAACGGCTTCTCTTCGACTTGTGACAACTCAGCGTCCAAATCTTTGATCTTGCCAACCCATTCGCCGAACGGACGGGCCGCTGCCATCTCGTCTTTGATTTCTGTGTCGTGGTACAGCTTGCCCTCTTTCATATCGACAGCAAGAAGTTGTCCCGGGCCAAGCGCGCCTTTTTCTTTAACACGCGCCTCATCAAGTGGAACCATACCTGTTTCAGAACCCGCGATCACAAGGCCATCATTGGTCACGACATAACGCATTGGGCGTAAGCCATTGCGATCAAGACCCGCACAAACCCAGCGACCATCGGTCATAGCCAACGCAGCTGGGCCATCCCATGGCTCCATCACAGAGTTGCAATAGGAATACATATCGCGCCACGCTTGTGGCAGTTCAATCGCCTGCTTGGACCAGCTTTCTGGAACCAGCATTGTTTTCGCCATTGGGGCATTACGGCCCGCACGCACAAGAACCTCAAACACAGAATCCAGCGCAGCAGAGTCTGACGAACCAGATGCAACAATTGGTTTGATGTCTTCGGCCATGTCACCAAACACATCAGAGGCCATGCGAATTTCGTGGCTCTTCATCCAGTTCACGTTGCCCTTGAGCGTGTTGATCTCACCGTTGTGAGCCAACATGCGGAATGGCTGTGCCAACCACCATTGTGGGAATGTGTTTGTGGAATAACGCTGATGATAAATCGCGAATGCAGATTCAAAACGTTCGTCCATCAGGTCTGGATAGAACTCAGCAACCTGTTCGGCCAACATCATACCTTTGTAGATGATAGAGCGGCAAGATAGCGACGCAATGTACAGCTCACCGATGCCCGCAGCAGTCGCTGCTTTTTCGATGCGACGGCGGATCACATAAAGTTCACGCTCGAATGTATCTTCATCCAAGCCTTTAGAGTTTGAGATCAAAATCTGCTCAATCTCCGGGCGGGTTGCATTTGCTTTTTCGCCCAAGCACTCAACTGCAACCGGCACGTGGCGCCAGCCGTAGATATAGTAACCCATGCGAAGAACTTCAGTTTCAACAATTGTACGGCAAGTCTCTTGAGCCGCAAAATTTGTACGCGGCAAGAACACCTGACCAACAGCGATCATCTGATCTTTGTTTGGTTTGTGACCTGTGCGTTCGATTTGGTCGTAGAAGAAGGGAACAGGGATTTGAACGTGGATACCCGCGCCATCACCAGTTTTACCATCCGCATCAACAGCACCACGGTGCCAGATTGCTTTCAGCGCAGCGATACCGTTTTCAACGACTGAACGTGTAGGTTTTCCATCAATCGAAACAACCAAGCCAACACCGCAAGAAGAATGCTCTTCTTCTTCGCAGTACAGACCGTTTTCGGCCATGAACGTGCGCTTTTCTTCCTCGGCGCGAACCCATTCTGCATCATATTTGGTCATATCGTGTCTCCTTCACTTGGCGCGAACAACGCCATTGTCTCTGTGGTGGTCATCTTGCGATGATCCCCTGCCAACGCGTACCCGTCTGGGGCAGCATCAGCAAAAAATTCCAATTTCAACGGGGCGTCGCCCGCATTCTCGAATAGGCCAGCTGACAAGTTGCGCACGCCGTCACCGGCGGTGGCGTACCAAAGTGTCGAACCGCAAACTTCGCAGAAACCGCGTTCTGCCCAATCCGAGGATTGGTAAGATTTAGCTGGACCCTCAACTGCGATGTCTGTTGCCGGAAGCGACATGAACATCGAGCTGGTGTGACGACGGCACATCTCGCAATGACACGCACGTACGATTGGTTTGGTTACAGTTGCTTTAACTGTCACCGCGCCGCACATGCATTGGCCATCCAATATTTTGCTGTCTTGTGTCACTTGGGTCTGCACCTCTGACTTTAACTGTTTCAACGTCTGTCGGTGGCACCGACAAAAAACCTACGCAATACCGACGTTATACCGACGTCGATTTTGCCGTATTTATTCCGCGGCAACCTGCGCCGGTGCAGCCAAATCAGCCAAGATTGCTTGCGCGCAATCACGGCCATCCTTGATCGCCCAAACCACAAGAGACGCACCGCGAACGATATCACCGACAGCGTAAACGCCGTCCATACCCGTCTTACCGGTTGAGTAGTCAGTTAGGATTGTACCCCAACGGCTGACAGGTAGATCTGGTTCGCTCCAAAGCGTTGGCAAGGCCTCAGGTGAGAAACCCAGTGCCATGATCACGATGTCTGCATCTTCAACATAATCCGCACCATCAATCACTTCTGGCGCTTGGCGACCGCTGACATCAGGTGCACCTAGGCGCATCTTTTGAACCATAACACCACTGACGTTATCGCCGGAAACGACAAACCCTTTCGGCGCAGATAGCCATTCAAACACCACGCCTTCTTCTTCAGCATTCTCAACTTCGCGCTGTGAGCCAGGCATGTTTGCGCGGTCACGACGGTACAAGCATTTCACCGATGTCGCGCCCTGACGAATAGATGTGCGCACACAATCCATCGCAGTATCACCGCCACCAATAACGACAACTCGCTTGCCTTCAGCGTTCAACGCACCGCTATCAAACTCAGGCACTGCATCGCCAAAGCTTTTGCGATTGCTGGCCGTTAGGAAGTCGATTGCGCGCACAACGCCGTTCGCTTCAGATCCCTCGGCCTGCAAGTCGCGGCTTTTGTAAACGCCCGTCGCAATGATCACAGCGTCATGTTTTGCACGGATATCAGCAAAGCTGATGTCTTCGCCTACTGTTGTATTCAATTCGAACTTAACACCACCCATTTCAAGCTGTTCATTACGGCGCACCACAATGTCTTTTTCCAACTTGAAGCCTGGAATGCCGTAAGTCAGCAAACCGCCAGCGCGGTCATAGCGGTCATAAACTGTGACCTGCAAACCTGCACGGCGCAAAACATCAGCTGCGGCCAAACCACCAGGACCAGCACCGATGATGCCTACGCTTTCAGCGCGTTCGACCTTAGGAGAAATCGGAAGAACCCAACCCTTATCCCATGCAGTGTCTGTAATATACTTCTCAACCGCACCGATGGTGACGGTGCCGTGACCTGAACCCTCGATCACGCAGTTGCCTTCGCACAGGCGGTCCTGTGGGCAGATGCGTCCGCAGATTTCTGGGAATGTGTTTGTAGCTTGGGAAACCTCATAGGCTTCTTGCAAGCGGCCCTCGGCTGTTAGGCGTAGCCAATCAGGGATGTTGTTGTGCAAAGGGCAGTGCGTTTGGCAATATGGCACGCCGCATTGGCTGCAGCGGCTGGATTGCTCTTCGGCTTTGGCTTTAGCGAACTCTGCATAGATCTCATCGAAATCTTCACGTCGTACATCTGCTTCACGCTTTTGTGGCATGTCGCGTTCGATGTTTATGAACTTCAGCATCGGTTGTTTGGCCATGGTACCCTCAGTCACAGAATCTTGAAAACTCTGCTTAAATGACATCTCAATTTGGATAAAGACAGTATTGCTGACCTATATGTGAAATAATTCGGATATTTATGACTTTTAGCCCACACTTATGGAAATTAAATGGCCGAGTCGGACCTTAAATTCACTTTCCCTTTGTTTTGCTGATCCTGTAACAGCATGGGAAATATTAAGGCGCACCGTATATGTCATTGTTTCATCTTTTCATTTTGGCCGTAATTCAAGGTCTGACAGAATTCCTACCCGTCAGCTCTTCGGGGCACCTTATTCTCCTGCCATCGCTGACGGGTGCAGCAGATCAAGGATTGGCAATCGATGTCGCCGTTCATGTTGGCACCTTGTTCGCCGTGGTCATGTATTTCTGGACCGATGTGCGCACTGCACTAATTGGGTGCACACGATTGGCGCGAGGTCGCGTAGACACAGACGGCGCACGTCTTGCCCTATACCTTGCAATTGCAACAATCCCAGTTGTGATTGCGGGCCTTATCTTCAAGATCACAGGTCTAAACGATCTACTTCGCAGCGCGGCGGTGATCGGCTGGACAATGCTTATCTTCGGCATTGTACTATACTGGGCTGATAGAACTGGCGCACAAACTAAGACAGACAGCGATTGGTCGATGAAAGACGCAATCACAATGGGGCTGGCGCAAGTGCTCGCATTAATCCCTGGAACATCCCGATCTGGGATCACAATCACCGCAGCGCGTAAATTGGGGTATGCCCGCGAAGACGGCGCAAAGTTGGCGATGCTTATGTCCATCCCAACGATCATTGCATCCGGAGTATTACTCAGCGCTGATGTCGTCGATCAAGCCAACTGGTCGCTCGCACGCGATGCTGGGATTGCTGCGGCATTCGCATTCATCGCAGCCATGGTTTCACTTGTGCTGATGATGCGCCTTTTGCGCAGCATCAGTTTCACACCATACGTGATCTATCGTGTTATCTTAGGGATCGGCTTGATCCTTTGGGCCAGCTCCTAAATCAGATTAGGCCCGAAGGTTTTTAGCGCTTTCTTTGATCGCGTCATACTGCCCTGTTGGACGGAAGCGCCACAGGTAGTCTGGCAAAATAGCCCCCATCGCTGCTGGCTCGATTCCCAAATCGGCAAATCCTTTTGCGTCATCTGCAACAACGTTATCGATCGCTAGGTTTTTGACCTGATCACGTGTGACCAACACGGGTGCAATCCCGAAGGTTAGCTTGCCACCCATCTCAAAGAAGAACGCCATGATACGTGCCGCAAAGAACGGCATGTTTAGAACCAAACGACGACGGCGAATGATCCCCAACATAGTACCCATCAAATCGCGCAGGCTTGCCACATCTGGGCCGCCCAATTCGTACACGCCAGCAGCCACATCTGTGGTCACGGCCAATTCAGCAGCCTTAGCTACATCATCAACGTGAACTGGTTGGAATTTCGTTTCCGCGCCAACCAATGGCAAAACAGGTCCCATACGCGTCATGCCAGCAAAACGGTTAAAGAATTCATCCTCAGTTCCGAACACAACAGACGGACGCAGGATAATAGCATCGGGCATGTGTGCCAGAACGCCAGCTTCGCCTTGAGCCTTGGTTTGTGAATAATCGCTTTCGGAATTGGCATCCGCACCGATCGCAGAGATGTGAACCATTTTCGCGATACCTTGCTCTGCGGCCAACCGTGCAACACGTGTCGCGCCGTCTGCCTGAACCGCTTCAAAGGTGTTCTTACCATTGCGGGCCAAAATTCCCACGCAGTTGATAACCGCATCCGCACCCTGCATGACCTGAGCAACTGACGCATCATCACGGATGTTGCACAAAACCGGTTCAACCTGACCAACGGTGCCATATGGCTTTACATACATCGCCTCATTCGGACGACGAACCGCGACACGAACACGCCAGCCCGCTTTAGCCATGCGGCGCGTGATATAGCGACCTAAAAAACCTGAACCGCCATAGATGGTTACCAATTTGGACATGGATATGCTCCTGCAAAGCTGCGTTAATTGGGGGATGATGTACCGCCCAGCGCCCTTTGGAACAAGGTGGTATTTCGATGCAATACGATGGATTAACGAATTGATTGCAGATTATGGTTAATCTGACCCCAATTCCACTGTCAAAAACGCGCCGAATCCGTTTGACACATCACAATGGCAAGCTTACATCCGCCACCTACACACCTGTGCCCAGGTGGCGGAATGGTAGACGCGCTAGCTTCAGGTGCTAGTGTCCTTATGGACGTGGAGGTTCGAGTCCTCTTCTGGGCACCAAAATACCCTCGATAATACCAATAAAACAAGCAAATACAGTGGTATAGCTTCTCACAGGACCACTTTTGGGACCGCTTTTAGGACCGCTTTGTCAGGTTTGGGACTAAGATAGTCAGTCCTGAGAGGCCGTTTTGACTTGAACTGGGGCACGTTAGGCGCAAAATCCACAACCATGAGTGATGATGTGCCCCTACGACTCCCCCGCTATGTTTTTCGCCGGAGCAACGGCAGCTTTCGCTATAAGAGGAACGTTCCAGAGCGCCTCAGACCCCTCATTGGAAAGGCCACCCTGTATCGACAACTGGGGGATAGCTACCGAGAGGCTATGCAGGCCCTGCCCCTGGTGCATGCCAGAATCGAAGCCTTGCTTAACGATGAGGCAGACAAGTCAGCCAGAGAACGCAGCTTGGAGATAATCCGCGGAGCACTGGGCGATGAGGTCGCTGAGATGGTGCTGGCCGAGACCGTTCCAGAGTACTCTCTCATTGAGGATGCCCTGAATGAACTGGGCAAAGACCTGCACAAACAAAAGATGCCAAAAGAAGTGGTCCAGCAGGTCTACACTGGCAAACTTAAGCCTGACGTCCTGACCCTCGCCATGACCCTCAACCAGTACGAGGCCTATAAGTCAGACACCCCTAAGGCTGCCAGGGAGATTGGGCAGCGAGTAGAACGGTTGCGCACAGACATGAAGAGCGTCTTCGGCAAGCAGAAGCTGAAGTACACTCCCCTGACCGACATCACGAGACAGGATGCCAATGACCTGCGGGACCACCTGCTGAGTAGGGTCTCTCCCAACAGTGCCGTGAGAATGCTTGGTGTTGTGCGGACAGCCATCAACCATGTGATTGTTGAGCACTCTCTGACCATCCCCAACGTCTTCATCAACCTCAAGATAAAGGGAGCTGGTGCTACCAAGCACGACAGGCTTCCCCTGAGTGATGACCAGGCGGTCACCCTAGAGACCGCTTTCTCAAGTAATGACACGGCTTGGGCCCTGTTTGTCACCTTGAGAGATACTGGAGCTCGGGTGTCAGAAGTATCAGGCCTGAGGGTCAAAGACTGTGACCTAGGGCAACAGTGTCTCCATCTGACAGCCACCCCTTGGAGAAGCCTCAAGACCAACAACTCGGAGCGCTCTGTGCCACTCTCGCATACTGCTGCCGCAGCCCTGGCAAAGCTGGCCCAAGGTAAAGACCCGGAGGCACCCCTGTTTCCAAACTATGCCAAGGACCGAGGCGCTGACAGTTGCTCTGCCATGCTGATGAAGCGGCTAAGAACACAGATCACAGACAAGAAGGTGACCATCCACTCTCTACGCCACCGTATGAAGGATAAGCTGAGAAACACCGGCTGTCCTGAGGCCATCTCC
>Ga0115547_1000534_pt1 | contig 24451 bp, 25 predicted proteins | sample COGITO_mtgs_1004_3_FD_87185 | JGI IMG/M metagenome (GOLD analysis project Ga0115547, IMG submission 87185) | Pelagic marine microbial communities from North Sea - COGITO_mtgs_100420 | ecosystem: Environmental > Aquatic > Marine > Epipelagic | place: Germany:Helgoland, sampling site Kabeltonne...
TCGAACAGCACATTGTAAAGATTATTGATATGACTGAAGTATACCGTACCGCCGCCGCGCTCGCTGATCAGTGTCCCGAAAATCAAGATGTAAAATTACGTCAAAAACACGGAATCGGAAAAACAGTACTTTACCTTGCGAAACAAATGTTCATTCACGCTTTTAAGAATCGCTAATTGTTGTCCCTATTACTTCGCCGTTTGTCGCTCGAAAAATATTGCCAGACCCAAGTAGATCAAAAACGACGATAGATTGTCCATGATCGTAGGCGAGAGCAATTGCAGCTTTGTCCATAACTTTGATATCGGGTTTTTCAACAGCGTCGCGAAGCGAAATCATATCAAACTTTTTCGCGTCATCATATTTCTGCGGATCTTTATCGTAAACACCATCAACTTTTGTTGCTTTGAGGATTGCATCGCACTCCAGCTCTAGTGCGAGGCTAACTGCTGCTGTATCGGTCGTCAAATAGGGCCGCCCAATTCCACCTGCGACCACAACCACGCGACCTTTCTCAAGATGTGATAGCGCGCGACGATGGGTGAACTGATCAGCAATTTGATCCGCCGTCACATTTGTCAACGCACGAGCGGGCAAATTATTCGCGACAAATACATCGGCGAGTGCCACCGCGTTCATCATTGTCGCCATCATTCCGATATTGTCGGCTGTGACTCGCTGCACACCGCCGCCGGTCAATTGGGCTCCGCGCGCGTAGTTTCCACCGCCAATCATAACGACTATTTCTGTGCCATTTTTCGTAGCTTTTTTGATTTCCTCAGCTATCCACGCCGCACGCTCGGCGTCAAAGCCGCTGTTAAATTTGCCTTGAAGTTGCTCGCCAGATAATTTAAGAAGGACACGTTTATACATAATTGTTAGTATACTAGATAAAATGAAAAAGAAAATTTTGCATTCAAATGTCTCTGGAAGCGGCGATACGATTGTACTATTGCACGGCTATTTGTCATCATCTCAGTATTTTTCGAGGATGGAAAAAAAGCTCGCAAAAACGCACCATGTCATTTCGCTGGATTTGTTGGGCTTCGGGAAATCGCCGAAACCACGCTTAGAGTATTCCTACGAGCAACAAGTTGATGCAATTGCTGAAACGCTAAAAGAACTATCTATAAAAAAACCGTTTGTTTTAATAGGTCATTCCATGGGCGCACTAATTGCTGCACGGTATGCGGTGAAAAGTTCGAGTGATATTTTGTCATTACAATTATTCAATCCTCCGATGTATCGCGACAATGAGCAGGCGATGAACACGCTCAAAACTACCGGGCGTCGCTACCGTGCGATGATTGCATCGCCACTACGGCCAGTATACTGGCAGGCATTAAAACTCGTGCCGAGAAGACGTGCAGATTCACGCCATCCAATAAATTTCACCGATACCGTGCGAATGTCGCGCCACGCGAGGGAAGGGATGATGCACAATGTGATTGCCGCGCCGAGGTTTTTTGACGACATTGAAAAACTCGTTATGCCAACTCTGTTAGTTGTGGGAAAATACGATCGCGTTGTCTATCAAGAAAATTTGCGAAGTATCACGCTGCCGAAACAAATTACTTTAAAAATTCTTGAAACCGGCCATCATCCAATCGTCAAGAATAGTGATTTGGCAGAAAACCTTATTCGTGAATATTTATAGATAAGGAAAGAAAAACCGCCCGTTCCTCTACCGCTGGATTGCGGTGAGTACTAGGGCGGCGAGTTCCTTCTCAGGTCTTGGACCAGATGGGCTTCCATGTCGAGACGTGCGCGTTAGCCTTGCGCTCGTCGTTCAGCTTCTTTGGTGCGGTGTTGTCGTCGTAGAGGGCTTTTGCCCACATACCGGACATTCCCAGTAGCGCTACGAACATGACCATGTCGTAGAGCTGAATGTTCGACCATCCGAAACCGCCGATGACAGACACCGACGTGGAAACGGCGATGTAGCCGTATCCAACGTAAAGGACCCCGTTGTGATACAGCTTGGTGGGCGAGTACATCGCCCTGCCGCCGTAGGCTTCTTGGCTGATTTCCATCAGGCTCAGCCCAATCGCCACGATGGAGGTCAAGCCGAGGATGATGAGGTGGATCAGCGTGCTGTTATACCAGGCCTCGCGGTCCGGCAGACGCTGCGCCAGCACCAGCAGCCCAGTGACGGTGAACCCGAGGTAGACATCCCCCGGGAAGAATGACTGGTACTGCTCGTGCTTCTTGAGAGGCAGCTTTCGCGACTCGAGAAGGCGCGCGACTACGATCATGCCGACTGGCGTGAGCAGCCAGCATAGCATCAGGGTCGTGAACCAGCTGTGACCCGCCATCCAGCCGAAGCCGGTGAGCAGGCCGATCTTGTCTGCAGTCTCCATGGTGGACTCCATCTTTTGAGGAGGTACAAACACGTGAGGTTTCACGCATTTGTTTATCATGATATCACTTTTATACATTTTAGTCAAGCTTACGCTATACTAGTACATAATGTCCCGCAAAAAAGCATCAATCCAACCAAAAGCAATTCTCAACCGTCGCGCACGATTCGATTATGAACTTGGAGACGAAATTATTGCCGGGCTAGAATTAACAGGCCTCGAAGTTCGCGCAGCCCGCGATGGCCACGTACAGCTAAAAGGCTCATTTGTCACAATCCGTGCCAATGAATTGTGGCTCAACAACGCGAGTTTTAGCTTGCAACTCAACCAAAAAGGCGATGCTTTAGCGCATACCGTCGATACGTCACCGCGGAAACTTCTCGTCAAGCGGCGCGAAATTGAAACCCTTGAAATCAAGAAAAAATCCGGTCTTACAATTATCCCCACAAAGCTCATGACAAACGGAAAGTTTATTAAAATCGTGATCGCACTTGGCCGCGGAAAAAAGAATTACGACAAACGCGAAACATTGAAACGACGCGATCAATCACGCGAAGCGGCGAGAGCAATGAAAAATGTCTAGCTATTGCTAGAATATTAAAAGTATAGTGAAAATAGTTTAGTTCTTTGACGTCGATGCCAAGATATCAATCGAGGAGGCTATCATGATGCACAACCTGGGTTTAGCTTTGTTGACCATAGGTTTGCTAGCGTACATCGCTGACTTCATACAGTGCTCAGCAAGGAAGCGGCGTTCTCAATCGAAATATAGGTTGCATGGCTGTCCCAACGAGGGTTACGCTCCGACCAACGGAGGACGGTTCAGCAGAGGCTACTTCTCGTACGAAACAATAAGTTTCGCAGAGGGTGCGCCGCGAACCATGGTCCGCTGCACTGTTTGTGGTGGGAGGTGGCGTCTTGTTGAGGTCATCAACATCAATCGCAAAAAAACCAGCCTCTGCGTTACAACGGGCCATCTATAGCCCAGTACTCATCCGTCAAAGGACACCCCCGCGCTACTACGTAGCTCGGGGGTTTGTTCTTGCTCGTGGTACAATACGTTTATGAAGATTTACTCGTGGAACGTCAATGGCATTCGGTCGGTTGATCGAAAGGGAGCACTTGCAGAATTTATTGCCAAAGAAAATCCTGATATTATTTGCTTTCAGGAAACGAAAGCCCACGAGTCACAACTCGACGTCCAATTCGAAGAATACGAAAAGTTTTGGAACTCGCCGGGCGCTAAAAAAGGGTACTCAGGCACTTCTATCTGGACAAAAATTGAACCAATTTCCGTCTCGTACGATTTTCCAGAGGGGTTAATTACAGAGTACGGACTCGACGAAGATGAATACGGCGATCCGTCAAATGAAGGACGTGTCATTACGGCCGAATTTACGGATTTTTATTTGATGACCGTTTACACTCCAAATAGCAAAGGCGACTTGTCACGACTTTCGCTTCGTGAAAAAAAGTGGGACCCAGCATTCTTACAGTATGTTGCAAATCGCAACAAGACAAAGCCGGTTATTTTTTGCGGAGACCTCAATGTTGCTCATACCGAACTTGACCTTGCAAACCCGAAGCCAAATATAGGCAAACACGGTTTCACAAACGAAGAACGCTCTGGCTTCGACAAAATACTCGCTGCCGGATTCATCGATACATTTCGCAAATTTGAAAAAGATGGTGGCCATTACAGCTGGTGGACGCATTGGGCGAACTCCCGCGAGAGAAATGTCGGTTGGCGAATTGATTATTTCTTGGCGTCAGATTCAATTGCCGATCGCGTGAGCGCCGCCGCAATCCATCAAGATATTATGGGCTCAGACCATTGTCCTGTTAGCATCGAACTATCACCACTTAACGGAGACCAAGCCGCATGATCACAAAAACCTGTACACTTATATTCCTCCGCCGTGACAACCAAGTACTGCTAGCAATGAAAAAACGCGGCTTTGGCGCGAATCGCTATAATGGTATTGGCGGAAAAATAGAAGAGGGCGAAACCATCGAACAAGCACTACTTCGAGAAACTCGTGAAGAAATCAATGTCGTCCCAATGAATTACTGGAAAGTGGCCGAGCACGACTTTTTGATGAGCGACGGCGACACACCATGGCGCATGTACGTCCACACCTATCTGTGCGACGAGTGGCAAGGCGAGCCAGAAGAAACCGAAGAAATGGCGCCCGAATGGTTTGAAATTGAGGACATCCCGTACAGCAACATGTGGCAAGACGACACGTTGTGGCTACCGCAAGTTCTATCTGGCGAAAAAGTAGTGGGAGAATACACGTTTGATAAAGATGACAACTTATTAACCCACAGCGTACGTATTGTCGAAACGCTACCGACCGAGTAAAGCTCGACCTTGACAAATCGTCAATTTTTTGCTAAAATATTTTAGGTTTTACACCTTAACAATCTGACAACTCCGAGAAGAGAGATCAACATGCTCATCACAAACTACGCCGGCTCGGAGAACTCGAACGGCAAGATCTGGCTCATCGGATCGCCTCGTAAGCGAGACATGAGTGTGACACTATATGGCAAGAAGTCGGTTGGCGAGAGATGCTCAGAGAGGCTTTCTGGCCTCGAGAATTGGCTTAAAACAACGTTGATGTTTCTGGTGCCACTCACATTGCTACTCGGACACTTCGGCATAGCAATATGTATCGACATCTATGTCAATTCTCCATTGTCGGTTGGATATTTCATCGTGGGACCATTCGTCATTTCGAGTGCAGGTCTTGTGGTGGTTCATCTCGGCAATGCTGTGCTGAACAACGGATCCGACATGACAGTCGACCGTAGCAAGTGCGTCATTCTCAGTAATGTGTCGCCAAGCTACACAGTCATGAGGCGTGTAGCTCGGCAAAGAGACCTCGATTCGTGGCTTGCCGACAGCGAGCTCAAGGCATGCTTTGATGAGTACTTCATCTTGACAGAGTTTGCGGACGAAGTATTTGGATCGAAGACTCGTGCAAGCGACAAGCAGCTCAACGAGCTGAATGCATTGATGGCAGAACAAGCTACACAGACCGTCAAGCGCGTATCTGACATGATGTCCCACGTTGACTCACAGGACGCGGCAAACTGTCGTGCAGACGCTGCGATTAGTGTCATGAAGCTGTACAGGACCAGCAGGCCGGAAACTGTCAACCTAGAAAAGGAGTAAGACCAGGCCCCGCCCAAACCACAATGACGTGGTTCGGGCGGGGCCGCTTTTCATTTCATAGAGATTATTTTGCTATAGTAAAGACAATGTACGACTACTGGAAGCAACAAACAACTGAAGCGCCACTTTATCCCGACATCGAGTGGAGTAAACCAGAGCAGCGCGGACTAGCAGGTAAACTCGGTATTATTGGCGGCAACAAATTAGGATTTTCAGGAATTGCTGAAAGCTATTCTGTGTCGTTAAAAGCTGGTGTGGGCGAAGTGCGAGTCTTGCTGCCAGATGCGCTCAAAAAATCTATTCCGCCTGTTATTACTGACGCCATTTTTGGCGAAACCACACCGTCTGGAAGTTTGGCTCGAGGCGCATTAACGGAGATGCAAGCAATTACATCGTGGAGCCAAGCAATTTTACTGGCTGGCGATGCGGGCCGTAATAGCGAAACTGCGATTGTCTACGAAGATTTTGTGCGCGACTATATTGGCCAACTTACAATTACGCGCGACGCTTTCGATCTGCTTAAAAATAGTGCTCAGCTACTTGCTGAGCGCTCAGACACTCTACTTGTCTTATCATTTGCTCAGTTGCAGAAGCTTTTCCAAAGCGTTTACTATCCAAAAATGCTTACCTTTAGCATGCAGCTAGCGCAAGTCGTTGAGGCCGTCCATAAGTTTACGATTACCTATCCGGTGACTATTATCGTGTTTCATAAAGATTATCTCATTGCCAGCCACGACGGAAAAGTTACGACGACTTCTTGGCAGAATCCTATGTCTATGTGGCGGGGGACAGTTGCAAGTTATGCCGCGAGCTACTGGTTATGGAACAAGAATACGCCCTTAGAAGCCGTAACTGCTAGTTTTTACATACAAACAAAACACGTCTAGTTTGCATATATTTTTATATGTGTTAATATATAAAAATGCGTTCCAACTCTCACGAATATCCTATTGAATCCCTAGAAGATATGGCCGATGTTCTCATTATGAGAGGGGAGTTTGAATTAGCATTATTAGCGCTATCTTCCGTTTTATCTCAATCGCGTTCGCGTGAATCACTAGAACAGCATCACGCTTCAATAAAAAAGGCAGCTTTACCATTTTTTGAACTTGCACGTTTTGGCCATCAGGAACAAATAACAGAAAACGCACTCGCGGTGTACGGGCAAGTTGGTGAATTATTAGAAAGCCAACTAAGCGCATTCACCGACAGTGGAGGTACCGGCTTGAACCGCAGTCACGCGCTGGGGCGTTTGGCTGAAACAATTATTTTCTGTCTGCAAGCTCGGTCGGTAAATGAACAATCTACTTCATTAACTATACCTTCAAGCGTAGCTGAAGATAAATCTTACATAAATGGAGTCGACTTTTTCCAAATTCCTATTTATCCTTCAGAAAACTCATCATTGTCAATTCAGGTGAAGCTCGCGAGCCAAAATCGATATGGTAGATATGATGAGTCTATCTGTTTTGTCACCCTCAAGCAACTTGATCCGAATTTTTGCTTCACCCCAGAACATCCTCACTCACTGCCTTCATGTATACTTCGTGAACTAGAAGGCACTAGCGATGACCAAGACATAGACAAAATTACTCTCGCTCAGTCTAACTTAGAGACGACTCTAGCTACCCATAAAAAAAGATATAGTAACGAGCTATCAATCGGCAACTAGTTTAAACTATTCCAAAATATTGTCAATACGCCTAATTGCGAAGCTGATAAAGCTACAGGCGATACTCTAAAGAGCAAAGCAAAAATCAAGACCTCTGAAGTTCGCAGCAATCTCAATTAGTGCAACGTGAATCACACTTAAAAAACAGGCCTTTTTAGACCTGTTTTTCATTAAAGTATTTGCTTGTGGTACAGCGTAATGATGCAGGTTAGAACTAATTTATTGTAATTTTTTAATATCTCTTGCTACATTTTCTAGATTATTTCCAAGCTGATGGCCTCCTGGAGATTTGTGAAATGTAATATCTGGAATGTAATCACGGTAAAGGTCAGAATGAGCGAACGGTACCATTTCATCAGATTCACTGTGGTATAGAAAGGTCTCGAAGGGGAACGGGAGAATGCCAGTCGTATCATCGGGGAGCTCAAACCCCTCGAATTCCCAATTTTTATCACCACTTGGAAACGGTGGTGTAATTAGAAATAGTCCTTTAAGGCGAATCTTGGGTTTACGAGTTGTAATATATTTTAGCGTCAAGTAAGCACCTAGAGAATGGGCGACGATGACAGGAACGTCGTCAATCTTTAGGCTTTCATCGATAATTTCAAACCACGAATCGTCTTCTGGGGAGTTTTCGTTCTTTACTGCCGGATAGTCTATCCGGGTTTCACTGCCAAGATGGTTGCGAAGACTTTCTACAAGTAAGCTGTCTTCTTCATGCGCACTAGGGCCACCGCCTTGGACGAAAATAATGCGTGTTTCCATATTATTATTTTAACAAAATAATGTTTCGGATATGGTACCGCGGACCGGACTTGAACCGGTACGAGCTAATGCTCACAAGATTTTGAGTCTGGCGTGTCTACCAATTCCACCACCGCGGCACAAATTGTAAAATAACGCTTGCGCGTGTCTGTGCCAAAGCACGAAAACTATTGTATACTAAAAGGGAACAGGAATCTAGACATGCGTCCTCAAGATACAAATGATCCACGAAATACGAGCCCAGCTATCCCGCAGCGCGATCAATCGCTGACGCCTTCTTCGAGGCAATACGACGTATCCCATCAAGCTGCCGCTTCAATTGTACGCGGGCAAATTAATACAATTTACGACGAATCAGCCGCTTCGTCAGACAATCAATCGCAGCAAAACAATCCATACACGAAGTCACACACCACTCCACACGCTGACGCAAACGCCACAGAGCAGTGGGCGAAATACCATAGTGCGTGGCAGGATTATTATCAGAAATATTACGAACGCTACTACATAGGGCAAGTCCATGAGGCCAAGAAAACAATCCAAACTCAACAGCCGGCGCAAAGCGATAATCAGCCACAAGCTATCTCGCAACCATCGCCAGCTGTAGCCGAACCGGAATCAATCAGTCGTGATGAAGCGCTGTACGACTTACGAAGTAAACTTCGAAACAAAGCAACCTCATCGGCTAAGAAAGCTCGAAAAAGTCGACACTTCATTCCAATTACAGCCGCCAGTCTTGTCGTACTCGTTTTTATGTTTTTACAGTTCAACAGAATTTTATTTGCAAACGTTCAAGCTTACGTTAGCCCAGGCAATATCGATCCTGCAAACATAATTGTCGACCCAACGACCAATGTTGCCGTGAGTCCAGAACCAAAACTCATTATTCCTAAGCTTAATATCGACGTACCAGTCGTATACAACACAACCTCTGACTACAACGGGCAGATGGAAGCTATGAAAAACGGCGTGGCCTACTTCGGGATACCTGGAGCCAATGCAAAGCCAGGACAAATCGGCAACACCGTCCTGGCTGGACACTCTAGCAACGATCTCATCGATCCAGGTTCGTACAAATTTATTTTTGCCCGGCTCGATAGCCTTAAAAAAGGCGACACAATTTATGTTAACTATGAAAGTAAGCGATACACCTACACCGTCACGAAAGATGAGCTCGTGAAGCCAACCGAAGTTGGTAAACTTGTCTACGAGACGAAGAAGCCTGTCTTAACACTTATCACATGCATGCCACTCGGTACAGCACTTAAGCGACTTCTCGTGACAGCAGAGCAGGTCAGCCCAAGCCCTGCAGATGCCAAGAAGCCTGAGGCAAAAACTACAAGACCCAATGAGCCAGCAACTATCCCTGGCAATTCACCAACATTTATCGAGCGGTTGTTTGGTGGTGGACGCGGCTAGTAACAATGAGTGACTAATTCAGTACCATAGTCACACGGCTAAGATACGTTGCGCCTTTTTTGTCTTTACTGACCGTGTACATATACTTTCCATTCTGACTTAATGTCGCGGCTTGTCCAGGAATGCTTGGCATAATGTCGTGCTGATTTGTACCGTCAAATTCGTAAATGCGGATTGTGCCAGTTGAATTACTATACAGAGTAAAGCCATCAATCCAACGAAGTTTTTGTGTGATTGGCTTATCTGACTGCAGCTGGGTTGTTGTCATTTTTGCTATTTCTATATCATACACGCTATATGAGTTACCGTGCTGCGCCACAACGAAGCGGCCATTAGTCTTAGTTGAGAGATATTGCACATCTTTAGGTAGTACCATCGTCGCATACGATTTCAATGATACAGACTGAACACTGTCGCTCGTAGGAAGACCACTTGTTTTCATTATTTCAACGCTCTTATCGTAGGCAATACTTACGTACGTGTCGTCATAATATTTTCCCAGGGACACATGGAGCGAAACTTTGCCATTGTCGGCGTAACTGCGCAATACTTTCGGGCTGCTTGTGCCATCTGTATAATATCCGACGCTGCGTTTTTTCGTTTTACTATCTAATTTCGTTGAATACACCAACGTTGAGTTGTCGTACATCGAAAATTCTGCAACATTCGCAACGAGTGGTCCACTTATTGTTGCAGCACCAAGATCAATTTTTCGTATCGACCCATCAACGATCCCGTATAACTTTCGGCTAGAGTTCACACTAAAAATTGGTAAGGATATTTTTGCACCGAGCGATGTCGTAATGTTTTCGGAAGACGAAACGTCGTCCGTGTCAACAACGAGAAACTCAGTTTTATTGCTATCGTAACTGTGCTTGAGAAGAATGTACCGGTTGTCGGAGCCCCAGTCCATCAAGCTGAACGACTGATCTTTCTTAGACTCTGGAGTTGTGTAGCTGGCTGCTGGCAAAGTTAATATTTTAGGCTTGATTGAGGGTTCATTTTGGGTGAGATCATACATCTTAATTACTGGCTTGTTTGCATCTTCAATGAGCGCATACCGCTTTTGATTACTCGAAGCGGCTGTGCTAGTTACTGCCTTCAGTCTATCAACCTGTGTAACTAGTAGGTCGTTTGGGACCAATCTGGCATATTTTAGCCACAGCACACCGCCAGCTTTTACCGTTACATCTTTCTGCCACGGCGAGTAACCCTGCTTTGACATTTTCACAGAATAGTCACCGGCCAATGGTGTCGTACGAGTAGGGGTGGTCGAGCCAAGCTTCATATTGTTAAGCTCCACGCTAGCTCCACTTGGCTTAGAGTCAAACTGCACAAGACCACCTTGTTCAATCCGACCATCAGCATTATTAAATTGATACCCAAGTAAAGTAAACACAAGTAATGTCAGCAGAACAATAACACTGCTTGTCATGATGCTATAAACAACTACGCGTTGCAGTAGTTGACGTCGTTTTGAGGGAGGATGGTACATCTATGATCTATTATACCAAGTATGGCAATGTAAAACACTTGCATTATCGCTCGAGCTTAACTAATATGATAAATAACATTCAAGGAATTGCGTTCAAAATAATGGTAGATGACGCGCATTGAATCTCAAAACGAGGGGAAATCACATATGAGCCAGGAAACAGTTACAATAAACGGCGTCAGCTACGATTCACACACAGGGCTACCTGTTCAAAAATCCGAATCGCAAATGACAGCCATCGACCACCAACCTCGGCCACGCCAAACACACTCTCAACCATCACACCAAATGCATCGTCGTGTCCAAAAGTCTCAAACACTCAACCGACGTACGGTGCAAAAAAAAGTAACCGCACAAATAGCTCCTACAGCTACTAAGCCCCAAGCGCCAACTCATACTATTTCAAAATTTGCTGCTCATCCAGCTGGCGCTCAGTCGAAGCGCCGCGTCATGTCTGATATTGGTCCATCAACGCATCCAATGGCAAGAAAAGTTCAAAAGAAAACTGTCGCTGCTCAAATGAGCACCCAAAAACCTACCTTAAAGCCATCTCATATCATTAAGCAAGAAGCTATCACTGAAGCTCTCGCGAAATCGCCAGCTCACCACAAGAACTCGAAACAAGTAAAATCATCACCCAAAAAAGCGAGTCGCGCCTTCAGCCTCGCTTCAGCCAGTCTCGCACTTCTGCTTCTCGGTGGGTACTTTACCTATGTCAACATGCCGAGCTTATCTGTCCGCGTTGCCGCAGCACAGGCTGGTATCAACGCCAGCTATCCATCCTACCGACCAGACGGATATAGCCTCGCTGGTCCAATTGCTTACAATAGCGGACAAGTCAACATGAAATTTGCAGCCAATGCTGGTCCACAAAATTTCACAATTTCTCAGGAGAAAACTAATTGGGACTCATCAGCCTTAAAAGAAAATCTCGTCAAGCAACAATGGGGTGACAATGTTGAAACCGTGACAGAACGCGGCCTAACTATTTTTCGCAATGACGGAAACGCTGTCTGGGTGAATGACGGTATTCTCTATAAAATTGATGGTGACGCGCCGTTAACACCAAGCCAAGTTCGCACTCTTGCGACAAGTATGTAGTACGTTTTTCATCTGTTATAATTGGCAGCATGACACAAAAAACCCGTACTCGCTTCGCGCCAAGCCCAACTGGATTTATGCATGTTGGTGGTATTCGAACCGCACTGTTTGCGTGGCTCCTTGCTCGCCAAAATAACGGTGAGTTTATTTTACGAATTGAAGATACCGATCAAAAAAGGGAAGTTGCGGGCTCGGAGGCACACATACAAGAATGTCTTGCCGCTCTTGGCATGTCTTACGACGAAGGGCCAAACGGCAGCGGTAATTTTGGACCGTACAAACAGAGTGAGCGCGTTACGAAAGATCTCTATACAGCCGCCGCGCAACACTTGATCGACAGCGGCCGTGCCTACGCCGACCCATATACCAGTGATGAGCTCCAAGCCTTTCGAGAGGAAGCAAAGGCTAGCAAGCAGGCATTCTTGTACCGAAATCGCCGGCCGGAAAATCCGCCAGCTTGGGATGGTTCTCAGCCGCTTCGCTTTAAGGCTGACCCTAAAAATTATTCATGGCACGACGAAGTTATGGGTGACCTGCAAACTGGACCGGAAGTCATCGACGACTTTATTCTCATAAAATCTGATGGTTTTCCAACATACAATTTTGCACATATTGTCGATGATGCCGCGATGGAAATTACGCACGTTATTCGCGGTCAAGAATTTATTTCAAGTCAGCCAAACTACTTTAATCTTTACGAAGCGATGGGCATAACACCACCGATCTTTGCGACAATGCCTCATATCATGGCGCCAACGGGAAACAAAAAATTGTCGAAACGAGACGGCGCGAAGGACATCCTCAATTATCTAAAAGACGGCTACACCAAGGAAGCATTGGTAAACTTTATTGCAAGTATGGGCTGGAATGACGGTACCGAGCAAGAGATTTTTACAGTTGACGAATTGATTGAAAAGTTCTCACTGGACCGTGTTCAACGTAGCGGCGCCCGCTTTGATGAGCAGAGATTGCTCTGGATGAATGGTCAGCACATTCGTACGCTATCAGGTGATGACCTGTCTCGTCGCGTTGCCGCGTTTTGGCCACTCAGTGCGGAAGGCGCCAGTTCTGAACGTAAGAATGACGTACTCCGCGTTGTCCAAGAACGCTTAAAAACTTTGGCAGATTTACCAGTGTTAACAAGCTACTTCTTCGAGAGGCCACAGCCAAAATGGTCAATGGTGACCGAGAATAAGCAGCTGAAAAAACTAGAGCTAGAAGCAATCAAGAGCATCCTCGAGCAGGCAAGGGACTCTCTAGTATTAAGTGAATTCGACGAAGTAGCACTACAAAATAGCCTAAATCATCTACTTGAGTCATCTGGGCACAAGCCGGCTATTCTGTTTAGTTTGGTTCGTTTTACGCTCACATGGGCGCCGTTCAGCCCGGCATTGAATGAGACATTGGCTCTTATTGGTAAAGATGAGTCGCTAGCACGCCTCGATGTAGCAATTGAAACAATACCAACCTCTTAGATTACTTCGACAATTCGCCAGTTTCGTCTGTTATAATAACCATAAGTATGAAACACTTTTCGATTTCAAACTATTGGACTCGGTTCCGATCGTGGCTCCATCTTCATCCAAAAGCGGCCCTACTTCTCGGTGGCGCTGGTCTTATCGTTTCAGCAAGTCTTGTCACGTTAGCGCTTCTCTACCAAAAGCCTATGACCGCGCCAATTATTAGCAGTGTTGTGACAAAAAAACCTACACCTGCGCAAACAGCCTACTACTCCCAACTTACAGGTATTGAAGTAAAATCTAAATCCGAAGAGACTAAGCCGGTAACTGCTATTATGATCGAGAATAGCCCTGATGCGCGGCCACAATCTGGACTAAAATCAGCTGGCGTCGTCTATGAGGCAGTCGCTGAGGGCGGCATTACGAGATTTCTAGCGCTCTACCAGAGTAGCAAACCATCACTGGTTGGCCCCGTTCGTAGCGTGCGGCCGTATTTTGTTGATTGGCTAGCGCCATACAATGCGAGCGTGGCGCATGTAGGTGGCAGCGCTAAGGCCTTGAAGCAAGTGCGCTCCAAGGGTTATCGTGACATCGATCAATTCTTCAACGCAGAGACATACTGGCGCTCAAACGATCGTTTTGCGCCTCACAACGTCTATACGAGCTTCAAGAAAATTGACGAACTTAATAAATCTAAAGGATACAAAGTATCGAAGTTTACCGGATTCGAGAGAAAAAATACAAAGCCCGCCTCCAAGCTAAACGCCAAAAAAGTTGCAATAACTATGAGTAGCCCCCTTTACAATCTCACCTATAGTTACGACAAAAAAAGCAAGAAATATCTGCGGGACATGGGCGGGGTACCTCACAAAGACCGTGAAAAAGGCAGGATTGCGCCGCGCGTTGTTATCGCCATGAAGGTTGATGAACGCACCGTCTTCGAAGATGGCTACCGTGAATCAATCAAAACATCCGGGTCAGGAGAGGCAATCATCTTCCAAGATGGCTCCGCTCAAAAAGTTACATGGACGAAACAAAATCCAAAGTCTCAACTTATGTTCTACGATAAAGACAAAGAAAAAGTAGCTCTTGCGCGTGGTCAAACATGGATTAGCGCCGTCCCAAATAATGAAGGTAGCGTTACATGGAAGTAAAAAATCAGCCAGAAAAAATGGTTCGGGACTACTGGCCGCGCTATCGCCGTAATGCAATTATTTTAACAATTTTAATGCAGGTTGCAGCAGCTGGTGCAATTAGTTTTGCGCTCATAGCAGCTGGGGTTACGACAGTTTCTATTCAATTTTGGATAACAATAATTGCAGTGCTTGTCGCGACATCTGGACTAAACATAATACTTCTTATGCAACTTCTCACGCCACTCAAAGACATCGCGCACGCATTAACGCATATTTCCGGCGAGCCCAACGCCATCACGCCACCAAACCCCAACGCTCATCACTTTGAGCGCGACGGCTTCAAGCCGCTTCTGCAACTCATTTACGACAAGGCTCGAAGTAGCGATACTTCGCTTCAAGATAAAAAAATCGCTGACACGTTCGACGTCTCATCGGCTCTCGATACATCGTTTACTGGAGTGATAATGCTCGATGATAATCGCAATATTGTTTACGCCAATGCCGCCGCGCCGCTCGCAGACGATACCGAGGGCGGACGCCATCTTTCACTCTTGTTCAATAATGACGATACGCTCGAAAAGTGGCTCGATATGTGCGACAAAAAATCAGTTCAAGCAGAGCACGTCTGGACCAGAGTGTCCGACAAAGTCACCGGCGCAGAAGGTCGTCGAATTTTCGATGTTGTTGGGTCGTACAGAAAAGGCAGCCAAGCTGAAGTAATTCTGACATTATTTGACCGGACTGAATTGTATCAGCCAGAAGACGATAGTCTCGATTTTATTGCTTTTGCTGCGCATGAACTACGCGGACCAATAACCGTGATTCGCGGTTATCTCGACGTTCTTGGCGACGAGCTTGATGGTCAGATTGCCGACGATCAAAAAGAACTTTTACACCGCCTAGTCGTCTCCTCGAATCGTCTCAGTAGCTACGTCAATAATATTCTCAACGCTTCGCGCTATGATCGCCGCCATTTGAAGGTTCATCTTGGAGAAGAATCTCTTTCCTCGATTTACGATACAATTAGCGACGATATGAATCTCAGAGCCTCGGCGCAAAGCAGATTGCTGAGCGTCAACATTCCAGCTGACCTTCCGACTGTGGCCGCCGACCGAGCAAGCATATCGGAAGTGCTTGGCAACTTAATCGACAACGCAATTAAATACAGCAATACCGGTGGCTCAGTCATTGTCAGCGCAAAGATAGATGGCGAATCAGTCAAAGTTTCCGTCCAAGACCAAGGTATTGGTATGCCGGGAAGCGTTGTAAGTAATTTGTTCCATAAGTTTTATCGTTCACATCGTTCTCGTGAGACTGTCGCAGGTACTGGCATTGGCTTATACATTTGTAAAGCAATAGTCGAGTCACATGGCGGTAGAATTGGCGTCAAAAGTGCCGAAGGAGAAGGCTCGACGTTCTATTTCAGTTTGCCAATCTATGAGACAGTTGCCGAAAAGCTGCGGGCAGGCAATAATAGTAGCGAAAGCATGATCGAACACGGCGAAAGCTGGATTAAAAACCATGCAATGTATAGGGGATAATTAATGGCAATCAAAACAATTTTATGCATCGAAGACGATCGTTTTATCGGCGAGATGTACGTGCGAAGTTTAAAAAAAGCTGGCTACGATGTCGACTGGATGGTTGACGGAAACGATGGTTTAGTAGCTGCAAGAAACAAACAATACGATTTAATTCTTCTCGACGTCATGTTACCAGAGCGACGGGGCAGTGAAATATTAGCCACTCTTCGCGGCGGTGAAACAGACCTCATCCCCAACACTCGCGTCATCGTCATGACCAACTTCGATCAGGATGAAGAATCGAGGATGGCAATGCAGCACAACGCCGATGCGTATTTAATAAAGGCAGAAATTACACCACGACGATTGCTAGAAATTATTGATAAGTTAGACGCGTAGTCTATCTGGCGCGACGCGCGGTAGATTTGTCGTCGTTGTATGCATCAAGAATTGTTTTGAGATCAATACTGTGGCGAAAATTAATTTGGTCAATTTTATCTATGTCAATCCATTCGGGATTACCATTCGTATATGTCGCTTCACTTGGTGTGATATTTTCGGTATGAATCGCGCCGCTACTAACGTTTGAAGCGAAATAAAATTGATAAGATTGTACCGCTTGCGATTTTTTGTCCCGTTGAAAAAACGTAACAGCATGATGGATGAGCCTGCCAGGTCTAGTGTCGAGTCCAGTTTCCTCTTTGATTTCGCGGATATATGCTTCTTCGAGTGTTTCGCCTTTTTCAACACCACCACCAATGATGCTGTAGCCACCCCATTGCCGCGCGAGTAAGATTTTATTGTCGCGGATAATGACTGCGTACACGCCAATTCTCACATCCAGATCTTCAATGTTCTGTTCGTACTCATTTCCGAATACGTCTTTGCAGGTCACAGTTTTATTCATAATGTCGTCATTGTTAAAATCAATGTTGTTGAGCAAAAAATAAATTTTGGTGATCTCACCGGGAATCGAACCCGGATTGCCAGGATGAGAACCTGGCGTCCTAACCGTTAGACGATGAGACCAAATCTTTAAATATCTTTTGTAGTGTAGCAAAAAGGTGAGCGTGCTGTCTAGAATGCGCAAAAGTAGTGCAGCGACTGGGTGATCATCCTATAAAGGAGATCACCCAGTCGCATGAGAGAAGATCAGCGGCGCTACGACCAGTGATCAGGGGCGGGGGGAATCTGCTTCGTCCACCATCTGAAGTTGGGGTCCGACTTGTCTTCGGGTACCAGATTCTCGTGGACGAGACAGAAGTAGGGCGGGAGTGGCTCGGGGCAACACTTCTCTGTGACCGCCGGCTCCTTGGTGACGTTGGAGCGGACGATGTCCAATCCAACGTCGTCCATGCGACTCGGCGAGCGGATGGACGACCACAGCGCAAACAGAATGCCTAGCGCAACGGCACCAGCCCCGACCACAAGTGTTCCTGCGAACGGCTCGATCCAAAAAGTCGTACCCATAACGGCTCCTCTCGATATCTCGGAGATTTTCCAAGAACTTGCATATACTATCATAAAAATTAATATTGTTCAAGCATAACTTGCATAAACCAATTTCCTCGGGCATACTATTCCCATAACCATAAACAAATCTAGGGGGCAATCATAGAACGACGCGTATTAACACGATTTTGGCATCGTCGTATTTGTGAGGCTATTCTGGTAATATCGGCCGTGATTCTGGCTCTTTATTTTTTGCCATTCTTCGCCGGCAATGGAAGAATTGGACCCTCGTTATTCGTAAGTGACACTGCAGCAGTTTTCGCAGGTGTCGCGTCTGCCGTTTCGTTCGTGTCCTATCTTTTTACGCCGAGCAAAAAATACCTTTTTTGGGCTTCATTAACCGCCTACGGTTTGCTTTGCGCTACGGCAGCAGCGCTTATAATCGGGACGGGTGGTGTTTCGTCACCATTTGTTGCGCTATGGATGGCAGTTGCCGTCTTCGCCGGTGTATTTGGCGTTTACGGACTGGCCCCATTGTTTTTGGCAACACTCGTATATTTGATTACTGAATTTATCGGCGGCGCACTTACGCGACAAAGTATCATTACGATAGTCCTCGTAGCAGAAGTTCCACTTGCAATTAGTTACCTTTTGTGGGGAGCTAAAGGTCTCGATAAGAGCGACGAAGATACCGCCTACGACGCGCTCGCCAACAAGCTCAATCATGTGTCAGGTGAAGCCGACGTGGTCATTACAGCGATTGCGGATGGCGTACTATCTCTGAACAGCCAAGGCGCAATACGCTTAATCAATCCGTCGGCTCAGCAAATTATTGGATGGGGAAAGCAGGACGCGCTAGCGCTCGACTACAAGTCAGTTGTAAAACTCGTCGATAAACAAAACAACGAGCTTACCAACGCGACCGATCCAATCGCTCAAGTTCTTAATACCAATCAGCAAGTCACCACAAATGAGCTAAGCCTTATTACAAATTCAGGCAAAAAGCTATTAGTATCGGTGGTCGTTTCGCCAGTTGGCAAGCCCGGTAGCGGTGTGATTGTTGTATTTCGCGATATCACCAAAGAAAAGCTTGAGGAACGTCAGCAAACCGAGTTTATCTCGACAGCTAGCCACGAAATGCGTACACCAGTTGCTTCGATCGAAGGCTACCTTGGCCTGGCGCTCAATCCCGCGACTGCACAAATCGATGATAAAGCACGAGATTTCATTCTAAAAGCTCATGAATCGGCCGAACACTTAGGACACTTATTTCAAGATCTGCTCGATGTTACAAAAGCGGAAGATAATCGCTTACAAAGCAACCCTAAGGTCGTTGACTTGGTGACATTCGCCGGCGACATCGTTCAGGGACTTAGGCCAAAAGCTGATGAAAAAGGTCTGCAGCTCACCTACAAACCTTTGCCTGAAGGCGATGCTAAAGAGGGTGAGCGTCGCCTCAATCCGGCATTCTACGTCAACGTCGATAACGACCACCTACGCGAAGTCATTGCCAACCTGGTTGAAAATGCGATTAAGTATACTCCGAAGGGAGGCGTTACGATCGATGTTACTGGCGATAGCGACCATACAACCTTTAGCGTGACCGACAGTGGTATTGGTATTCCAGCTGAAGATGCGCGTCATCTTTTCCAGAAGTTTTATCGGGTCGACAACACAGAGACACGTGATATTGGCGGCACCGGACTTGGACTTTACTTGTGCCGACGCCTAGCCGAATCGATGAATGGTCGAATTTGGGTGGAGAGCGAATACAAAAAGGGAAGTACATTCTCAGTCGAATTGCCGCGGACTCCGTCAGACCAAGCCATTCGCTTGATGGAAAAAGCCGAAAAAGAAAAGGAAGCCCAACGCGAAACTCCAGCTCCACAAATAGCCGTCCCGCCGCTTCCGGCACAACCGACTCTTGCCTCGCCGCAACCAGTTGTTACGCCACTCATTCCTGTTCAGCCTCAGCCGCAACAGCAAATTCAACCGACGCAAGTGCCATCCCGACAACCGACCCAACAATACCAAACACCGGCCACTCCCATGCAAACGACGCAGCAATATTCACCACCGCAAACACCGGCCACACTCTCAAGTATTGAACAAAACCCTTCTGCCTACATTCAAAATCGTAACAGCAATATCTCCGTGCCGCCCCGGAACCAATAGAGCATAAGGGGTATAGCATTTTTACAAAGCTTTGGGTACAATAGAGGATAATATGACCAAAATACTACTGGTAGAAGATGATAAAAGTTTACGAGAAATTTATGGAGTGCGCCTCTTAGCTGAAGGGTACGATATTGTATCTGCTGGCGATGGAGAAGAGGCGCTCGCTATGGCTATCAAGGAACGTCCAGCATTAATTGTTAGCGACGTCATGATGCCGAAAATTAGCGGATTTGACATGCTCGATATTCTACGCTCGACGACTGAAACACGTGACGTAAAAGTAATTATGATGACTGCACTATCATCTGAAGACCAGCGCGCTCGAGGTGAAGCACTTGGCGCTGACCGCTACCTCGTGAAGTCTCAAGTTGGCATCGAAGACGTCGTTCGGACCGTCCATGAAGTCATGGGCGATGCTCCTGGTTCGACGCCGCAACCATCGCAAAGCTTTGCTCCTTCTCGGCCACCCGAACAACAAAATCAGCAGGGTCCGTCACAGCAGCAACAAGCAACTCCACGACCAGCCCCACCCATGAACTCTGGCATGCCACAGCGGCCGCCAGCGGCTCCTGTATTCGGTCAACCGCAGCAATCTGCTCAGCCAGCACCTCAGCAATACTCTCCTTCGCCGCAACAGCAGCCAGAGCCAACACAACAACCTACACAATCAAATCAGCCCCAGGCTCGGCCTGAGCAATCTAGTAATTTGCCACAACCAACCGCACCGTTTTCTTCAAATCGGCCGTCTAACCTCGGTGATCGTATAATTCATCCGCTCGAAAATTCAGATGACCAAAAGCCTGATCTAGCGAATCTCATGGCGCAAGAGCTGCAAAATGCACAAAACAACACTCAGCCCGCCTCGTCATCGAGCAACCAAGCGCCAGCGCAATCTGCACAGCCATGGAACCAGCCACAACCTCAATCATCTTCAGCTGAACCGCAACCATACAGCCAGCCACCACAACAACCATCGGGAATTGACTTTGAAGAGACGCCACGCGCGATCAATTCTACCACTCAGTACAATCAAAGTACTCAGCCACCGCAAACTCAGTAGTGTATACTGCAAAAATGAACACAACGTCACTTGATCCAATTAGTAAAGAGCCGGAGAAATTCCGGCTCAACAAGCATCTCGCACTTCAGCTTGGAGTTTCGCGCAGAGAAGCCGATAACCTCATATCAGCTGCCCGTGTCACAATTAACGCAGAAACTGCACATCTTGGTGCTCGTTTTACCACGGCCGACACAATTGCTGTCGACGATAAAGCGCTGAAATCGCAAACATCTTACGTCTATCTTGCACTGCATAAGCCAACAGGTTACGTTTGTTCGAAAAAACGTCAAGGTGACACGCCGACGATTTATGATTTACTACCGAACAAGTATCATCATCTCAATCCAGTCGGACGACTCGATGCCAATAGCAGTGGCATTTTACTCTTAACAAACGACGGAGACTTTGCGTATCGCATGACACACCCGAAATTCCATAAACAAAAACGCTATGAGGTAAAACTAAGTCACAAGCTTGAGCCGCTGCATCGCCAGATGATGAGCGATTACGGTGTTCAACTTGAAGATGGCATAAGCAAGCTGCAACTTGAACGCCTCAACGACGGCGATGAGACGCAGTGGACTATCGCGATGCACGAAGGTCGCAATCGGCAAATTCGTCGCACCTTTGGCTCACTTGGCTACGAGGTTATCGGGCTACACCGCACTAATTTTGGCGATTATTCGCTTGGTGATATAAAATCTGGAGCTACTCAAATTGTTACTATGCGCTAGGTGATATAATTTTTTTTGAAAACACTATATCTGTATTGTCAATACGCTCTATCTCTGTTATAATTGAAAAAGTTTATGGCAAGCAAGCTCCCAACAGTTGCAATTATTGGTCAGGCGAACGTTGGAAAAAGTTCGCTCTTTAATCGCATGGTTCGTGCACAGCAAGCAGTTGTGGCACGCGAAGCGGGTACCACGCGAGATAACGTCCTTGGACGCGTCGAATACAAGCATCATCAATTTTGGCTCGTCGATACCGCCGGCCTAAAAGACCCGAATGACGAATTTGAAGCCAGCATTCAGGAACAAATCACCGAAGCCGCCGACATTGCCGACGTGATTTTAGTTGTCGTTGACAGCACACAATATCCAAGCGACCAAGACAAAATCGTCGCCAAAAAAGCCTTACGTTCAAAAAAGCCAGTCATGCTTCTTACCAATAAAGCCGATCTCAGAGGCCAACTACCGAATGACGAATTCAAGCGCCTCGGCATCAAAACAATCCAGCCGACAAGCGCCGAACACAATAGCGGCATCGCCGAAGCACTCGACGCGGTTATCACGCATATTCCTGCAAAAAGCGAAGATGTACCAGACGAAATTTTGCGTGTCGCACTTATCGGCCGTCCAAACGTCGGGAAGTCTCATTTATTTAATTCACTCGCTGGAAAACAACAAGCAATCGTGGCAAATATCGCCGGCACAACCCGTGACGTCAACCGCGTCATGATTCGTTACGGCGGCCAAGATATCGAGCTTCTCGATACAGCTGGCATGCGAAAACCTGGCAAACAAGAGGTTGGGATTGAGAAATTCTCCGTGCTTCGTACTCTTCAAGCTATCGAAGAAGCCGACGTTTGTTTTCTCCTTATGGACGTTAACGAACTCAACACCCAGCTCGATCAGCGCCTCGCTGGCATCATCGACGAAGCGGGTAAGGGAATGGCAATTGTCATTAGCAAGTGGGATTCGGTTGAAGGTAAGGATGCCTATACTCGAGATGCACTTGCACCAAAAATCTCTTACACCTTCAAATTTACTCCATGGGCACCACTAATTTTCACAAGCTCGGTTACCGGCCAGAATGTCACTAAATTATTTGATCTAGCGCTAGATATCGACGCTCGACGAAAGCAAGATACAAAAACACGCGTTCTGAACGACTTGCTACAGAAAGCTATTCAGCGCCATCCGCCAGCTGGTCTCAAAAACACGCATCCAAAGCTTCGCTACATCGTGCAAACCGACACAACACCGCCGTGGTTCGTCATTCACGGAAGTAACTTGAAATTTGTACACTGGAGTTACAAACGTTACCTCGAAAGACTTCTCCGCGAAACTTACAATTACGCGGGAACACCAATAAAATTCTCATTCGTTGACGAAAAGCAGGTGAAAGCCAACAAAGCGCGCGTCGCTGAAGGCAAAGCGCCAGTCACGAAAGCTTCAAAACAATCACTGAACGAAGCGAAAAAAGAATCTCGCGAAAAGTTGTAGTTTAAGTTAATAGCTAAAAGTACCCCCCCCGCTCCAGCCATAAAATGGTTAGAACGGGGGATACGAGATTAGAGCAGCACGTGCGACTTGTCAGCGGACCCGCCAGCCATCTGCACGCAACCTTTCCATGATGCGGTGGTGGGGCTCGGTAATCTGCTGATTCCAGAGGTGCTGTTGTGCTGTTTGCGGAACGGACGCGAACGCCAGCAGCACGCACACACGTACCTTGTCCTGCATGAAACGGAGCTTGATGGCGAGTGGCAGCTTCTGCCGCTTCTTGCGCCTCGTGATCGTGTCGATCACTCCGAGCATGTTGCTTCTAGCCGTCATTCCCATGACAAGTCCTTTTCTTTCGCTTTTCCGTAACTGAAGTCACAAATAAATTACTAAAAATTATTATATAATATTTGTCAATAGTCTATACTAAAATTATATGAAAATTATCTTTGCTCAGGGCAACCCTGGCCTTACTTATCAAGGCACTCGCCACAACGTAGGCTTTAGTTTAATTGATTTTTATGCGGATAAATACGACACATCATTTCAAGAAAGGGCAAAGTTTCGCGCGGCAATTGCTGAACTTACAATCAACAACGAAAAAATTCTTCTGGTAAAACCAACGACCTTTTACAATGATAGCGGCACTGCAGCTCGCACGATTGTCGACTTTTACAAAATCGATATTACCGATGTGCTCGTACTACATGATGAGCTTGCGCTACCATTTGGAACGATTCGAAGCCGCCAAAAGGGAAGAGATGCGGGCAATAATGGCATAAAATCACTTAACGCGCATTTAGGTGAAAACTACGCACGACTTCGAATCGGTATTTGGAACGATCACGCCGAAATAGCAAGTGCGTTCGATTTTGTGCTCGGCCGCTTTTCGCTTCAAGAGATTAATTTTCTCAAAGATAGAATTTTTCCAAAAGCAACCGAAGTGATTGATGGCTTTATTGCAGACACTATAGCTCATAGTAGTCATCGTATAGCACTGGATATGTGACGCGATGAATTGATCCCGAAAAGAAGTAACCCCACCTATTTTCAAGGTGGGGACGAATGACGGTCATTCGATTTTTTGGTACTTGAGTCCGTGACGACGTCAGCCCATATGTAAGCCATATGAGATCATGGAGCGGAAGATCAAAGCACTACTGTAGACTTGAGCGTTGCCGTAGACTTGAGCGTCGCCGCAGACTTCAGCGTTGCCGTAGACAGTAGCGTCGCCGTAGACCCGAGCGTCGCCGCAGACATGAGCGTCGCCGCAGACTTGAGCGCTGCCGCAGACAGTAGCGTTGCCGTAGACCCGAGCGTTGCCATAGACCCGAGCGTTGCCGTAGACCCGAGCGTTGCCGTAGACCCGAGCGTTGCCGTAGACCCGAGCGTCGCCTAAGACCCGAGCGTTGCCGTAGACCCGA
>Ga0115547_1000550_pt1 | contig 23965 bp, 18 predicted proteins | sample COGITO_mtgs_1004_3_FD_87185 | JGI IMG/M metagenome (GOLD analysis project Ga0115547, IMG submission 87185) | Pelagic marine microbial communities from North Sea - COGITO_mtgs_100420 | ecosystem: Environmental > Aquatic > Marine > Epipelagic | place: Germany:Helgoland, sampling site Kabeltonne...
CAGTGGGTTTTGGGACCTTACAGGCCCTGCACCAAGTAATGGCGACGCTGCTAAAAAATACGAACACCTTCGCAAAGGCTATGTAGGATCCATGCTCAATCTTAGAGGCGTTGAAAATGTTCGCAAAATTCAAAAAATTGCCGTCGAAGAAACCCGCTTAGGCATTCCCTTAATTATAGGTTTTGATGTCATTCATGGCTATGAAACCCTAAGCCCAATTCCTTTAGCAGAATCTGCGAGTTGGGATTTAGAAGCCATCAAAAAATCAGCAGAAGTCGCGGCGGAAGAAGCTGCGGCCGCAGGCATAAACTGGACCTTTGCACCCATGGTCGATATTTCACGCGATGCCCGATGGGGACGTGTCATGGAAGGCGCCGGCGAAGACCCCTATTTAGGCTCTAAAATTGCGTTTGCGAGAGTCCAAGGATTTCAAGGTTCTGATTTATCAAAACACACCACACTTGCCGCCTGTGCGAAGCATTTCGCAGCCTATGGCTTTGCCGAATCAGGAAGAGAATACAACACCGCCGATGTAGGAACCTCCACTTTAAACAACATTATTTTCCCACCCTTTCAAGCCACCATTGATGCAGGTGTCAGAACCTTTATGAATTCTTTTAGTGAACTCAATGGAATTCCTGCCACAGGTAACAGCTATTTACAACGAGATATTCTCAAAGACAAATGGGAATTTGACGGATTTGTAGTCTCGGATTGGGGTTCTATTGAAGAAATGATTTCTCATGGATACGCAAAAGACAACAAGCATGCCGCCCAAATTGCAGCCAACGCTGGCTCTGATATGGATATGGAATCCTATTTATATGTCAATGAATTGGCAGATTTAGTGAGAGAAGGAAAAGTCAAACAAGCCTATATCGATGATGCCGCTAAACGTATTTTGCGTGTAAAATTTGAATTAGGTCTTTTTGAAGACCCCTATAAATATTGCGATGCACAACGCGAAAAAGAAGTCATTGGACAACAAGCGTTTCACGATGCCTGTTTAGACATGGCTAAAAAGTCCATCGTACTTTTAAAGAACGAAAATCAATTATTACCCCTCAAAAAACAAGGTCAGAAAATTGCGTTAATTGGCGCACTCGCAACAGATAAAACAAGCCCTTTAGGAAACTGGAGAATTGCTGCAAAAGACAACACCGCAGTCTCTGTTTTAGAAGGAATGCAAGCCTACACCGGAAACCAATTGACCTATGCGAAAGGCGCCGATGTCAGTTTAGGCAACACCGAATTCACTGTAGAAGTCAACATAAACACCACCGATAAAAGCGAATTCCCGCAAGCCATTGCTGTCGCCAAAACGGCGGATGTCGTTGTCATGGTACTGGGTGAAATAGGCTACCAAAGTGGCGAAGGCAGAAGCCGCACAGAACTCGGATTGCCAGGGGTTCAACAAGAGCTTTTAGAAGCCATTTACAAGGTCAATAAAAACATTGTTTTAGTCTTAAACAACGGAAGGCCCTTAGTACTAAACTGGCATCAGGAACACCTCCCCGCAATTGTGGAGGCTTGGCAATTAGGAACTCAAAGTGGAAATGCCATTGCACAAGTACTCTATGGCGATTACAACCCAAGTGGAAAATTACCGATGAGTTTCCCAAGAGCTGTGGGTCAAATTCCCATCTATTATAATTACAAAAATACAGGCCGTCCTACCTTACCGGCACCCGGAAAAGTGTTTTGGTCTCATTATCAAGATGTAGAAAACAGTCCTTTATACCCTTTCGGATATGGGCTAAGCTATACCACATTTGAATACAGTAACCTTCAAGCGCAAGCAGTATCTGACAAAGAAGTCACCGTATCCGTCACGCTAAAAAACTCTGGAAAATTAACAGGAAAAGAAGTCGTTCAGTTATACATTAAAGACCATTATGCGACAGTCACACGCCCTGTCAGAGAACTCAAAGGTTTTGAACTGGTCAGTCTTGAGCCAAATGAAAGCAAGGAAATTTCATTTACCCTTACAGAAAAAGAACTTGGATTTTATAACAATCAAGGCGATTTTGTTTTAGAACCAGGCGATTTTTCAATCTTTGTTGGAGGCGATTCCAATGCAAAATTGGAAACCAAAATCACTTTATAATTTGGTGGTAAATAATCATCTAAAGAAAGCGTAGATTACTTCTTAAAAATCTGTTGTAATTCGGTCATCACAATTTCAGAAGCCCCTTTGTTGTCTTCTACATAGTGTTTGTTTATTTGACCCGATTTTGTTCTTTTTTCCAAATCATAAACAAATCCATCTAAGGCCGAATGCAGCGCGTCATAGTTGCTGATACTAATCAAACCACCAAGAGTTTGCATGGCTTTTGCCTCAGGGAAGTTTTTATGATTCTTCCCAATCACAATAGGAACCGCAAAAGTAGCCGCCTCTAGTGTGTTATGAAGCCCCGTAGTGCCCATACCGCCACCTACATAAGCAACATCTGCATAGTTATAAATTTTGGTTAAGAGACCAATGGTGTCTACTACAAAAACCGTTTTGTCTTTCAGCGTTTCATTCTTATAATTCGAGTAAAGTACCGTTGGTTTTTCAATCCGTTTTGCCATCGATTTAATCTGATTCAAATCCATATTATGGGGAGCAATGATAAACTTGACATCGTCTTTGCAATTATTAATATAATCAACCAGCAGCACTTCATCTTCTGGCCACGTACTTCCAGCTACGACACAGGTTTGATTGTTCTTAAACTCCGCAATAAAATCCAATGTATTGTCTGTGTTCATTTGATTCCCAACACGGTCAAAACGCGTATCGCCTGAAACGGTGACGGCATCGTATCCAATAGAATTCAATAACACTTTTGAATCTGTATCCTGCGTAAAAATATGATCAAATGTAAAAAGCAACTGTTTGAGCCACCCACCATAAAATTTAAAGTACGCTTGAGACGGTCTAAACAAGGCTGAAATTAAGATGGAAGTGATATTTCGACGCTTTATTTCCAACAAATAATTTGGCCAAAGATCATACTTGACAAACACCACCAATTCAGGATGCGTGAGGTCTAAAAACTTTTTTACAATAGATTTTTGATCCAAAGGAAGGTACACAACCACATCCGCAATGGGATTGTTTTTTCTGATTTCATAGCCCGAAGGAGAGAAAAAAGTCATCACAAATTTATGGTCTTTATACTGTTTTGTTAAGGGTTCAAAGAAAGGCAATCCTTGTTCATATTCTCCTAAAGACGAGCAGTGCATCCAGATCACTTTATCCGTTTCTTTCAGTTCCTGTGCTAAAATTTGAAGACTTTCGTTCCGACCTTCTTGACCCTTTTGAGTTTTTTTGTGAAGGCCTCCAAAAAGACGAACAGAAATTGCAGCGAGTTCAACGATGATGTTATAAAAAAGTCCCAATAGCCTATTATTTGAGGCAAAAATACATTCTTTATATTAATTTTATGACTAAGCAATGCTAATTTTGTATTTTTGTTTGTGCAAAATATATTGCTTCGAAACGTAATTTAAAGAAATGAACAAAATTCAAATGGTTGACCTAAAAGGTCAGTATGCCTCTATAAAAGAAGTTGTAAATGCTTCCATTCAAGAAGTTATTGATAACGCCTCTTTCATTAACGGTCCAAAAGTTAAAGAATTTCAAGCAAATTTAGAAGCCTACCTAGGAATCAAACACGTGATTCCTTGTGCCAACGGAACGGATGCCTTACAAATTGCGATGATGGGACTTGGTTTAAAACCGGGCGATGAAGTCATCACCGCCGATTTTACTTTTGCAGCCACCGTTGAAGTAATTGCCTTACTAGGACTGACGCCTGTTTTAGTGGATGTCGATCCAGATAAATTTAACATCGATATAGAAGCCGTCAAAAAAGCCATTACTCCAAAAACAAAAGCCATTGTGCCCGTACATTTATTTGGTCAATGTGCCAATATGGATGCCATTATGGAACTGGCAGAAGCACATAATTTATTTGTAATAGAAGACAATGCGCAAGCCATTGGCGCGAATTTCACTTCTAAAAATGGTTCAAAAGCCAAAGCTGGAACAATCGGTCATGTGGCTTCCACTTCTTTTTTTCCTTCTAAAAATTTAGGGTGTTATGGAGATGGCGGTGCTATTTTCACCAATGACGATGACTTGGCACACACAATCAGAGGGATTGTAAATCACGGGATGTACAAACGCTACCACCACGATGTGGTAGGAGTGAACTCTCGATTGGATTCTATCCAAGCAGCCGTTCTAGATGCAAAGCTTCCAAAGTTGGATGCGTATAACAAAGCACGTCAATCTGCTGCTCGAAAATACAATGCTGCGTTTAAAAATCATAAAAATATAATCACGCCTAAAGCGGGCAACGGATGTGAAACAATTTGTGACAACTGTGATTGTCACGTATTTCATCAATACACTTTAAAAATACAAAATGCAGATAGAGATGCCTTAGCGGCACATTTGCAATCAAAAGATATTCCTTGTGGGGTTTACTATCCAATTCCATTACATAAGCAAAAAGCTTATGTGGATGACCGTTATAATGATGCAGATTTTAAAGTGACAAATACCTTAATTGACGAAGTCATTTCATTGCCAATGCATACCGAATTGGAGGACGATCAAATCGATTTTATTACCTCAACCATCATTGATTTTCTGTCCAAATAAATATTAATTAGACGGTTCAGCAGTTTTTGAAGGACGACTTAAGAAGGACGACAATAACAACAAAATCATACCAGTGGTCACTGATAAATCGGCACTGTTAAAGATGCCTGTTTTGAGTACACCCCCTAGATCTATATATAAAAAGTCAGTTACCGAACCATACAGAAAGCGATCGTAAAGATTGGCGATCCCGCCACCTGCGATACAACTTAAACCTATAACTGATAAGTTGTCAAGGGTTTTATTGGTTAATACATAATACAATACAACCCCTAAAACAATTACGGGTAGAATGAGTAAAAAGATAAGTTTTACCGTAGGGTTGGAGTCGCTACCCATGCTTAAAAATGCTCCAGAATTTTCAACATTCATTAACTGTAATTGTGTTCCCAAAACTTCCGTTCTAGAACCTGGCACCACATTTTCGCGGACAAGTTCTTTTGAAACTTGATCCAATCCGATATTAAAAATAACAAGAATAAGTATTAAAATAGTTCTAGTATTCATGACGTTTAGTTTTCAAAAGTTGCTGCTTTTGTGTTCATTTCTCTGTTTATTTTCCTCACCAAGCCTTGAAGTACATTCCCAGGGCCTACTTCAATAAATTCATTCGCACCATCCTGAATCATTTGTTGAACGGACTGTGTCCATTTCACGGGTGCTGTCAGTTGGGATATTAAATTAGTCTTAATCTCCGTTTCATTGACAACAGGCATCGCGGTCACATTTTGATAAATTGGACAACTAGGTGTATGGAATGTGGTGTTTTCTATAGCCGCTGCCAATTGCTCTTTAGCGGGTGCCATTAAAGGCGAATGAAAAGCCCCTCCAACAGGAAGAACGAGCGCGCGTCGTGCGCCTTTTTCTTTTAGCGCATCACAAGCCAGATGAATGGCATCAACGGCACCAGAAATCACCAATTGACCTGGGCAGTTATAATTTGCAGCCACCACAATCCCATCGATGGATTTGCAAGTGTCCTCCACAATTTCATTTTCCAAGCCCAATACGGCGGCCATCGTTCCTTTTGTTAAATCACAGGCCTTTTGCATGGCTTGCGCACGTTGAGAAACGAGTTTCAAGCCATCTTCAAAACGAAGCGTGCCATTGGCAACCAACGCTGAAAACTCGCCAAGCGAATGTCCTGCAACCATATCTGGTTGAAAACTGTCCCCTAGGCTTTTTGCTAAAATCACAGAATGTAAAAATATTGCAGGCTGTGTCACCTTCGTTTCTTTTAAATCGTCCACACTTCCTTCAAACATGATGGAGGTGATGTCAAACCCTAAAATGTCATTGGCTTGTTCAAAAAGTGATTTTGCAGCGGCTGAATTTTCATAGAGAGGTAATCCCATCCCCGTAAATTGAGCACCTTGTCCTGGAAATATATATGCCTTCATGTGTATATAGTTTTTGTTTTTTAACGTCTTTTATAAGTGATGAATGAAAAGTCAAATTTATGTAAATCGTCTTTTTTATGATCTTCACGATTGGTTTCTTCCCAAATAGTTTCTTGTATAACAGGAAAAAAAGTATCGCCTTCAAAACTGTGGTGTACTCTAGTGAATTCGATGGTGTCCACCACATTTAAGGCCTGTTTGTAAATTTCGCCACCTCCAATAATAAATGGATTTGCATCTTGCTTTGCCTGCTCAATAGCGGCTTCTAAAGAGTTCACAACAATGACCCCTTCTGGAGCTTTATAACTTTCCTGTCGTGTAATCACGATGTGCGTTCTGTTGGGTAAGGGCTTCGGAAAACTTTCAAAGGTTTTTCGTCCCATGATAATGCAATGCCCAGAAGTGAGTGCCTTAAATCGTTTCAGGTCATTTTTCAAATGCCAAATTAAATCATTGTCTTTTCCGATCACATCGTTTTCAGAAACGGCGACAATAATAGTGAGATTTGAAGGATGGTTTGTTGTTTTCAATAGAATAAATTAGAACGCAAAAGTAAGAATTTCCATTAAATTAAACGGCTACTGCGCCTTTGATATGTGGGTGTGGATCATATCCTTCTAAAGTAAAGTCTTCAAAAGTGAAATCAAAAATATCTTTTATCTCTGGATTTAGTTTCATTGTTGGAAGGGGACGCAGCTCTCTACTGAGTTGTGTTTCTACTTGCTCAATATGATTGCTATAGATATGCGCATCTCCAAAAGTATGAATAAATTCTCCAGCTTCATAGCCACAAACTTGTGCCATCATCATGGTTAATAGGGCATAAGAAGCAATATTAAATGGCACCCCTAGAAAAATATCGGCACTCCGTTGATACAGTTGACAAGATAGTTTTCCATCACTCACATAGAACTGAAAAAACGCATGACAAGGCGGGAGTGCAGCTTTGTTATTCGCTACATTCTCACTAAACGACTTTGAAGTATCGGGAAGCACTGAAGGATTCCAAGCAGATACCAACATCCGTCGGCTGTTGGGGTTAGTTTTTAGGGTCTCAATGACCTCTGTAATTTGATCAATTTCATCATTGTTCCAGTTGCGCCACTGTTGTCCATATACAGGGCCAAGGTCGCCATTTTCATCCGCCCAAGCATTCCATATTTTAACCCCATTTTCGGTGAGGTAATCGGTATTGGTATCGCCTTTTAAAAACCAAAGCAATTCATAAATAATAGATTTTAGATGCAGTTTTTTGGTGGTCACCATTGGAAACCCTTCACTAAGATCGAAACGCATTTGGTGTCCAAACACACTTTTAGTGCCTGTTCCGGTACGGTCTCCTTTTTCATTTCCAGTTTCTAGTACATGGGATACAAGGTCTAAGTATTGTTTCATTTTCAGTCTTATTTTATGAAGTTAAAAATAAAAAAAGCTTCAATCTTAAAGAAATTGAAGCTTGGAATAATTTTAAAAGTTATTAACTATTTAGCCAATAATTGCGCCAGCAATCGTTGCGGATAAAAGAGAAGCGATGGTTCCGCCAATAAGTGCTTTCATTCCAAATTCCGAAAGTGTTTTTCGTTGTCCTGGTGCTAAGGATCCTATTCCTCCAATTTGAATTCCTATGGATGCAAAATTGGCGAATCCACAAAGCATATACGTTGCCATGATGATGGATTTTTCATATTTTAAGTGCAATACGTTTAATGGATTTTTTAAATCGGCTAATTGTATGTATCCTACAAATTCACTCGCAGCAAGTTTTATTCCCAAGAGTTGCCCCATCAAAGCAACATCTTCTTTCGCAATTCCAATCAACCACATGAGGGGTGCAAAGGCATAGCCTAAAATAAATTCTAATGAGAAGACTTTATAAGATGTGTTTGAAGCAACCCAGTCGTTCAGAGTCGTTATATCTCCAACCCATCCAAGGATGCCATTGATCATGGCAATAAACGCTAAAAACACCAAAAGCATGGCGCCAATATTTAATGCAAGTTTTAGACCTTCAGTAGTACCGTTTGCAATAGATTCTAAAATGTTTGAACCAATTTTTTCTTGAGATATATGAATTTCATTGTCAATCGCTTCCACTTGTGGGTAGAGCATTTTTGAAATGACAATCGCACCAGGGGCTGCCATTACAGAAGCTGTTAATAAATGTTTTGCGTAAAATAAGCGTAAGACTTCATCTTCGCCACCAAGAAATCCAATATAAGCTGCCAAAACACCACCGGCAACGGTTGCCATTCCGCCAATCATAACCAATAATATTTCGGAACGGTTCATTTTTTCTAAGTACGCCTTAATCATTAAGGGCGATTCTGTTTGTCCCAAAAAGATGTTTCCTGCAACACTCAAACTTTCTGCTCCAGAAACTTGAAGGAGTTTGCTAAGTAGCCAAGCCAATCCTTTTACAACCCGTTGAATAATGCCTAAATAAAACAATACAGAGGTTAGAGCGGAAAAGAATATAACGGTTGGTAAAATTGAAATGGCGAACGTTACTAAAGGTGCTTCAATTTCACCCGTAGAAAACGAGGCGAATAGAAACTTTGTCCCTTCCATTGTAAAATCTAATACGGCAATAAATAAACTTCCGACCCATTCAAAAAAGGTTTGAACAAAAGAGACCTTAAGAACACCAATCGCTAAAATAACTTGAGTTCCCAAACCAAACCCAACGGTTCTCCAGTTGATAGCTTTTCGGTTGGCACTTAAAAGATATGAGATCAAAACTAACACAAACATTCCGAGAAGCCCTCTCAAAAGACTGTTGAGCGTAAACCCTTGACTTGATACGATTTCGGAGGTTGATTCCTGCGCAGCAATCGATTGAATATTTGTAAATAATACAAATACAATGAGCATTAATTTTTTCATTCTGCCTGTTGTTAGCGTTTAGAGATTTCGTCTCTTAATTTAGCAGCCGTTTCATAATCTTCATCCGCAACTGCCTTCGTTAGTAATTCTTGTAATTCTTTAATAGATTTAGAGGCATAGCCGTCGTCGGAAATTTCTACTTCCTCGGTTTCAAATTCTAAATCGTTAAATAACAACACATCTTCAGGCTGATCTTCGTCATCTTCTTTTCTGGAATCCGTTTTTAATATGATTCCAGCTTTTTCTAAAATGTTTTTATAGGTAAATATGGGTGCAGAAAAACGCAATGCGAGTGCAATCGCATCACTAGTTCGAGCATCGATAATTTCTTCCACTTTGTCGCGTTCGCAAATAAGAGAGGCATAAAAAACACCATCAACTAGTTTGTGAATAATGACTTGTTTTACAACAATGTCAAAACGATCGGAAAAGTTTTTAAATAAATCGTGCGTTAAAGGTCTTGGAGGTTGGATTTCTTTTTCTAAAGCGATAGCAATGGACTGCGCCTCGAAAGCTCCAATGACAATTGGAAGTTTCCGTTGCCCATCCACTTCACTCAAAATCAAAGCGTAAGCACCGCTTTGAGTTTGGCTGTATGAAATACCTTTTATGTTGAGACGAACTAAACTCATAAGTTATAACACAAAGAACAGTTTTAATTCGTAAAGTACCAAACCCTTGACAAATAAGTTTTGGATTAAAACACGAACTCAGATTATTTTAAATCGAACTGCAAGTTGTCAATTTTATGAATTTTGAGCCTTGAAAACTTTTAATTTTTCTATCAATTTAGGAACCACCTCAAAAGCATCCCCTACAATTCCGTAATCGGCAGCTTTAAAAAACGGTGCTTCAGGATCCGTATTAATGACGACTTTTATTTTGGACGAATTGATGCCTGCCAAATGCTGAATGGCTCCCGAAATTCCAATAGCGATGTATAAGTTTGTCGCCACAGGCTTTCCTGTTTGCCCAACATGTTCGCTATGTGGTCTCCAACCTAAATCAGAAACAGGTTTTGAACAGGCGGTTGCAGCCCCAAGCACATCTGCTAATTCTTCAATCATTCCCCAGTTTTCAGGGCCTTTTAATCCACGACCTGCAGATACCACTACTTCTGCATCTGCAATGGTGACTTTGTCACTTGCTTTGTCAATAGAGGTGACAGTAGTTGCCGAAGTTATTAAATTAGGCGAAAAGTCTTCCAGTTGTGCAGTGGTCGAATTCTCTACCAATCCAAAGGAGTTATTAGAAACGCCTACAATTTTCACAGCAGTGGAAATTTCAGTATTACAAAAGGCTTTATTTGTAAAAGCAGTGCGCTTTACGACAAAAGGACTTAAACTTAAAGGCGCTTCAACCACGTTTGATGCGTAGCCCGCTTTTAAACCAACGGCTAAAAGAGGTGCAATATAACGACTGTCGGCGCTTGCGCTTAAGATGACAACCGTTGCCCCTTCTTTTTCTGCGGCTTGTTTGATGGCATCTGCATAAATTTTGGCATTAAACGCATTCACGGAATTTGTGTTTAACACTTTTTCTACGCCATAAGTTCCCAATTCAGAAGCTTCACTTGCGTTGAAGGTAAGTGCTACTAAGTTGGTGTCTATAGCTTCTGCTACAGCCTTGCCATATGATGCAGCTTCTAAAGCTGCTTTTTTGAAATTTCCTTGATCAGATTCTGTATATACTAAAACGGACATGTTTCTTTTTTTTAAAATGAATTAAATAACTTTTGCTTCGTTGTGAAGAAGGTTGATAAGCTCATCAATGTTATCGGCTTCCACTAATTTAACAGCACCACGCGGGGCTGGTTTTTCAAACGAAACAGAATGCGTTTCGGACGCTTCATTGGTGGGTTCAACCACAGTGAGTGGCTTTTTTCGAGCCATCATAATCCCTCTCATGTTCGGGATTCTTAGGTCACTTTCTTCTACCAATCCTTTTTGTCCCCCAATGACAAGGGGTAAAACAGTTGAGATGGTTTCTTTACCGCCGTCAATTTCACGAACTGCCGTGGCATTTGTGCCGTCAATTTCCAAGCTAATACAATTGGTTACAAAATTGGCGTCTAGCATTGCTGCTAACATTCCAGGCACCATGCCTCCATTGTAATCAATAGATTCGCGACCTGCAATAATAAGATCATAATTCCCTTCTTTTGCAGCGGCGGCTAAATAAGTAGCTACCGTATGGCCGTCTATCGCTTCTGCGTTCACACGAATTGCTGCATCTGCGCCAATAGCAAGGGCTTTTCGGAGTGTAGGCTCCGTTTCTGCGCCACCAACACTGATGACATCTACTGTTGCGTTTTGTTTTTCTTTAAACCACATCGCACGGGTCAGTCCAAACTCATCATTTGGATTAATGACATATTGCACCCCATTGGTGTCAAATTTGGTATCTCCTTCGGTGAAATTAATTTTAGAAGTCGTGTCGGGAACATGACTAATGCAGACTAATAGTTTCATTTTTTTGTTCTTATTATAATAGTGTACGAAAGTAAATAAAAAACTTTAAATTTCCTATGCATGCATAGGAAATTTTAGTGAAATCTTGTAATTATAATTGAGTATTATTCTTTATTTTTGTCCCTCATAAAATTCAATTAATGAAAACAATTCAGTTTAGAGAGGCAATATGTGAAGCGATGAGTGAAGAAATGCGTCGCGATGAAAGCATTTATTTGATGGGTGAAGAAGTTGCCGAGTACAATGGTGCTTATAAAGCTTCCAAAGGAATGTTGGATGAGTTCGGTGCTAAACGTGTTATTGACACCCCTATTGCTGAATTAGGGTTTTCAGGAATTGCGGTGGGATCGACCATGACAGGAAACCGTCCCATTGTTGAATACATGACGTTTAACTTCTCATTAGTGGGAATTGATCAAATTATAAATAATGCGGCGAAAATCAGACAGATGTCTGGCGGACAGTTTAACTGTCCGATTGTTTTTAGAGGTCCAACAGGATCTGCAGGCCAATTAGGAGCGACGCATTCACAAGCTTTTGAAAACTGGTTTGCAAACTGCCCAGGTCTTAAAGTGATTGTGCCTTCTAATCCTTACGATGCAAAAGGATTATTGAAAGCAGCGATCCGCGATGACGATCCAGTTATTTTTATGGAGAGTGAGCAAATGTATGGCGATAAAGGCGAAGTTCCAGAAGGCGAATATGTTTTACCGATTGGAGTTGCTGAAATCAAGCGTGAAGGAACCGATGTGACCATTGTGTCTTTTGGAAAAATCATCAAAGAGGCTTATAAGGCTGCGGATGTATTAGCAAAGGAGGGAGTCTCTTGTGAGGTGATCGATTTAAGAACCGTTCGTCCATTGGATATCAATACTATTTTGGAATCTGTTAAAAAAACAAACCGCTTGGTAATTCTTGAAGAAGCATGGCCTTTTGGGAATGTATCGACAGAGATCACTTATCAAGTTCAGGAAAAAGCATTTGATTTCTTAGATGCTCCAATTATAAAAATCAACACAGCCGATACACCGGCTCCTTACTCACCTAATTTATTAAAAGAATGGTTGCCTAATAGCGATGATGTTGTAAAGGCGGTAAAGAAAGTATTATATAAATAAATTGCTGATCACTCTTTCTTGGTTTGATTGTTGATGAAGTACAAAATATGAGATACTACCTACTATGTATAGTGTTGATGCTATCAATACATATTTCTGCACAAACGAAAGTTAGTGGTACGGTTTACGACCAAGACAAGCAGCCCGTTGCATTTGCAAATGTCCTTTTCAAGAATTCTACGGAAGGGGTGATCTCCGATTTTGATGGTAATTTTTTATTGCAATCTGAAAATGACCATTCCGCAATTGTGGTGTCTTTTGTCGGATTTGAAACGACGGAATTAAACCTTAAAAGCAAGATAAGTACAGGACTAGAGATTGTTCTACAAACGGGCTTTGCGTTGGATGAGATTTTAATTGTTAACAAGCCAAAAAAACGTTTAAAAAAGAAAGAAAATCCTGCTTATAAGATAATGAGAGGTATTTGGGCTCATAAAAAAAAGAATGGACTCAGCCTTATTGAGCAGTACGAATACAAAAAATACGCTTCTACAGAAATTGGACTCAATAATATTGATCAGAAATTTTTAAAAACACTTTTAAGAGATGATTATGACTCCGTAGTTTCGATCATAAAACAGGACAAGCGAAATAAAAAATTCTTTGTTCCCATCTACTTAAATGAAAAGATACAGAATGTTTATGGCGATAACACCCTAAATAAAACACTAGAACTTATACAGGCAGAAAAACAGATTGGAATCCAACAAGATGGATTTGTGTTTGATCGCATTAGTAATATTTTCAAAGAGATTAATGTTTATGATAATAATATAGAACTCTTAAACAGGTCGTTTGTGAGCCCGCTGTCAACCGAAGGTTTTGGCTCTTATGATTATGTGTTGCAGGACAGTATTGTGTCTAATGAAAGAACTAAATATCGAATTTATTTTTTCCCACGTAAAGAAGGAGATTTAGTATTTGAAGGAAATTTTGTAGTGACTGATAGCATCTTTGCTGTGAACGCCATCAGTATGAAGGTCAATTCTAAAATCAATTTGAACCTCATTCGGAATCTCTATTTTGAAAAAACATTTTCGATTGAAAATGACAGTGTGTTTTTGCCTCAAAACAATGTATATGAAGCGGATATTACTTTGTTGACCAAAAACGATAAAGAAAAAGGGTTGTATGTAAAGCGTACTGAAACCTTCGAAAATTACGATTTCACAAATAAAAAAACAGCTGAATTTTACGATGGAAAAGTTGTACAATACAGACAAGATCAGTTTGAAAAAAGCGATGCCTATTGGGAGGAGAATTTACCAGAGAATATAAATAACAGTGATTCAGAGTCTGTACTTTCAAACCTAAATGACAATAAAAAAATTAAAAACATAACAGGTTTGATAAGAACCCTGTCAAGTGGCTATTTTAAAGTTTCTAATTTCATTGAATTTGGATCTATTTGGAATACAATCGCGGTGAACGATGTTGAAGGATTGAAGCTATCCGTAGGATTTAGATCGTTCAAATCCTTAGACGATCGATTTAGAGTGAAAGGAAAAGTAGCTTATGGAACCAAGGATGAGCAGTTCAAGTATTTTTTAGACACAAAGTACTTGCTCAGTTATAAGCCAAGAATTTCGGTAGGGCTTAGTTATTTGAATGACACAGAACAATTGGGGGCTAAGATTATAGATAGCAATGGCAGTACATCAAGTAGGTTTGGGAGTTCCTCCCTTTTTAGCAGAGGAGAAAATTATTTTTTGTCACGTATCAAAAAAGTGTCTGCTAATATAAATATTGAGGTTTATAAAAACGTTCTGGTTGGAGCCAACTACTCAAACAATCACATCGAATCCGCAGCACCGGACGAATTTTCAATTGATTACTTTGATGACGCACAACAAAAGGTTAAATCGAGTTTAGTGGATAACAGTGCAGAACTTTATCTAGTATACACTCCAACACGAAACGCATTTGGATATGGAGTTGAAAGAAAATTCGAGGTCAATCTACACCCCACTTTTTTATTAAGCTTTCAAAAAGGATTGAAAGTTGGTGCAGGACAGACCGAGTATTCAAAACTTTTATTTTCCTATAATCAACCCTTAAAACTTGGAAAGTTTGGCCTCTTAAGAAATACCATTTCAGCAGGTAAAATCTTTGGAGATGCACAATTATCAGTGTTGAGTCCCGTGCCAGCCAATCAGACTTACTCGCTAGTGCCTAAAACATTTTCGCTCTTAAATTATTACGATTTTGTGGTCGATCAATTTCTGGTTGGACATTTCGAACATCATTTTAATGGCATTATTTTAAATAGAATACCTCTCATTAAAAAACTTAAACTAAGAAGTGTCATCACCTTTAGAGGTATTATTGGAAATGTATCCGACAGAAATAGAAGCATCAATCGATCGTCTATTATTTACAACACTCCTACAGATTTATACTATGAATATGGTTTTGGAATTGAAAATATTGGCTTTGGAAACTTGAGAATATTTCGGATTGACTGTATATGGCGTTCGGAATTTGTCAACCTAAATAGTTCGACCCCCAATTTTGGAGTTCGACTAAAAATATCTCCTGATTTTTAAGAAGTAAAACGGCTTCAATTCGCCATCTTGTTTTGATATAGAGTATCGGTTAAAAAACACCTGTTACAATTATGTTAAATTAGGTTTTTTAGTTCCTTAGCATTTTACTACATTTACGCCCGTAAAAATAAACAAAATTACACTATGGAATCAATGATGATTTATATGCCAATAGGCATGGCAATTTTAGGTCTTATCTACATGCTAATTAAAAAAAGCTGGGTAATGAAACAAGATGCTGGAGATGGGAAAATGAAAGAAATTTCAGAGCATATTTACGAAGGCGCTTTAGCGTTCCTAAAAGCAGAATACAGATTATTAACGTTCTTTGTTATTGGAGCAAGTATTGTTTTAGCCGGCGTTGCTTTCTATATGAACAGTACATATCTAATTGTAGTCGCCTTTGTGATAGGGGCTATATTTTCTGCATTTGCAGGAAACATGGGAATGAAAATTGCAACCAAAACAAATGTTAGAACAACACAAGCTGCAAAAACAAGTTTACCAAATGCATTAAAAGTTTCTTTTGGTGGTGGTACGGTGATGGGACTTGGTGTTGCTGGTTTAGCGGTTTTAGGTTTAACAATGTTCTTTATTATATTCTTTCAGTTGTTTATGGGAGGTGAATGGACGAACACGAGTGATATGACAATTGTTTTAGAAGCATTAGCAGGGTTCTCTTTAGGAGCGGAGTCTATTGCATTATTTGCAAGAGTTGGTGGAGGTATTTATACCAAAGCGGCTGATGTAGGCGCTGATTTAGCAGGAAAAGTTCAAGCGGATATCCCTGAGGATGACCCAAGAAACCCAGCAACAATTGCTGATAATGTTGGTGACAACGTTGGAGATGTTGCAGGAATGGGAGCCGATTTATTTGGATCTTACGTAGCAACTGTTTTAGCAGCCATGGTTTTAGGAAACTATGTCATTAAAGATATGGGAGGAAGCATTACAGATGCTTTTGGCGGAATAGGACCAATTTTATTACCAATGTCAATTGCAGGTGTTGGAATTATCATTTCTCTTATCGGAACCTTATTAGTTAAAATTTCATCGAACGATGCAAAAGAAGCAGACGTACAAAAAGCATTAAACATAGGAAACTGGGCATCTATTGCAATGGTTGCTGCAGCATGTTTTGGATTGGTCACTTGGATGTTACCAGCAACAATGCAAATGGAATTCTTTGGTGAAGGTCTTCAAGAGATATCTTCAATACGCGTATTTTATGCCTGTTTAGTAGGACTTGTAGTAGGCGCTGGAATCTCAGCATTTACTGAATATTATACAGGATTAGGTTCGAAGCCAATCTTGAAAATTGTACAACAATCAAGTACAGGTGCAGGAACCAACATTATTGCTGGTTTAGCAACAGGGATGATTTCTACATTCTCTTCTGTATTATTATTTGCAGCTGCGATATGGGCGTCTTATGCCTTAGCTGGATTTTACGGAGTTGCATTAGCCGCTTCTGCAATGATGGCAACCACGGCGATGCAATTAGCCATCGACGCTTTTGGACCTATTGCTGATAACGCAGGTGGTATTGCAGAAATGAGTGAACAAGATCCGATTGTAAGAGAACGTACCGATATTTTAGATGCTGTTGGTAACACAACTGCTGCAACTGGTAAAGGGTTTGCAATTGCTTCAGCAGCCTTAACCTCTTTAGCTTTATTTGCTGCCTATGTAACTTTTACAGGGATTGATGGAATTAACATCTTTAAAGCTCCGGTATTAGCCATGTTATTTGTAGGTGGAATGGTACCTGTAGTATTCTCTGCATTGGCAATGAATGCAGTTGGGAAGGCAGCTATGGAAATGGTAAACGAAGTGGTAAGACAGTTTAAAGAAATTCCAGGAATTATGGAAGGCACTGGAAAACCAGAATATGATAAATGTGTAGATATTTCAACGAAGGCATCATTAAAAGAAATGATGTTACCAGGAATCTTAACAATTGGGTTCCCAATAGTAGTTGTATTGGTAGGGAAGTTAGTATATCAAGACAACAATATGTTGGTTGCTGAAATGCTTGGAGGGTATATGGCAGGAGTTACTGTAAGTGGTGTACTTTGGGCTATTTTCCAAAACAATGCTGGAGGTGCTTGGGACAACGCTAAAAAATCTTTTGAAGCAGGTGTTGAGATCAACGGTGTCATGACTTACAAAGGATCGGAAGCTCACAAGGCAGCCGTCACTGGAGATACTGTTGGAGATCCATTTAAAGATACATCAGGACCTTCAATGAACATCCTTATTAAATTGACATGTCTTATTGGATTGGTGATTGCACCTATCTTAGGAGGACACTCTTTAGAAGCAGAACATCCTCAAGATGTGAATTTAGAAGTTATATACAATTCAGAAGATTCTGTAAACTCAGCGAAAGCCAACATCACTTATAGTAAAATGGTGAACGGTTCTGTTGTAGAGGTTGAGAAAACCTTTAAAGGAACAGAACAAGAAGTTGAAGCTGCAGTCGATGCGTTTTTAAATGAGAATAGTATAAAATAGTATTACAAAATACGTCATAAAAAAATCCCGCATCTGCGGGATTTTTTTGGTTTATAAAGTAAGGCTGTTATTAAAACAAACCGTTTATTTCAGCATCAATTTTGTTAATGATAAAACCAAGGTCTTCTTCATTTTCAACAAAATCTAAATTATCCACATCAATGATCAGTAACTTCCCTTTAGCGTAGCCATGGATCCAAGCTTCGTAGCGCTCATTTAAACGGCTCAGGTAATCAATACTTATAGAATTCTCATAATCACGTCCACGCTTGTGAATTTGAGACACAAGGTTCGGAATAGAGCTTCTCAAATAAATGATAAGGTCTGGACTTTGTACCAAAGATTCCATAAGTCCAAAAAGAGAGGAGTAATTTTCAAAATCGCGATTGGTCATCAAGCCCATCGCATGTAAGTTCGGAGCAAAGATATTGGCGTCTTCATAAATCGTACGGTCCTGAATAATGTCTTTTCCGCTTTCGCGAATTTGCAACACCTGACGGAATCTACTGTTTAAAAAATACACTTGGAGGTTAAAACTCCAACGTTCCATTTGGTTATAGAAATCATCTAAATAAGGGTTGTCCACCACATCTTCTAGTTGGGCTTCCCATTTGTAATGTTTCGCGAGTAATTGGGTTAAGGTTGTCTTTCCTGCCCCGATATTTCCGGCAATTGCAACATGCATAATATCAATTGTTTAATAGTTGGTAGTGATGAAGAAATTCTTCGTCATAAATATACAAGGTTTGGTTGGTTACAAAAAACTGTTTTACTAAAATTTTAGGGAAGTTTAAAATCAAAAACGTATCGCTGTTTTTTTGTTTATAGTAAATCATGTTTTCTTTCAATAAAAATAGAATGCCATTCCAGAGTTTTAAATCTGTAAATCCCGTATGTGATAGCTTCGAAATCAAGCTCCCCATATAATTATAGCAATGCAATTCAGTTTCTAAAAGTACCCAACAATAATTGTAGTCACTGTCCAATGCGAGAATCTCATTTTGAAACGGACCTGTTTTAACCCGTGTTTTAGAAGTGTTGTAATCGAACAACTCTAATTGAAGGGTGTTCGAATCAAACAACCAAAAAGTGGTGTCATTTCCATTTGAGATGTGCGAAAGCGTTCGCAAAGGACTTAAGGTATTAAAGTCAATAGTAATCAGTTCTGCTAATCGGTTATCTAAAAGAGTGACACTATTAAAATCTTTATAAAACAGAGCGAGTTTGAGCGCATTAAATACAGAAACTTCCTCAATAGCCCCTTTGTCTAAATTGCTATAATTTTGAAGTCCTTGACTGTTTTTTTTAAAAAGAGTATTTGATTTCAGAAAATAAATAGACTCAAAGGAATCGACTCCAACAAAGGTGTCCCATTCAAAAGGTGTGGACGTTGTCAGGTCGGCACTTAAGGAAGTTTGACTGAACCCCAAACAGTTAAAAAACAGTATTAAATATAAAGTATGTTTCATTCTGACTCGAAAAGTACAAATTTTTTTGTTACGAATTTGAAACATTTTAGGACTTAGTTCGTCTTATAGATGTATCAAATCAAAAAGCTATGAACACAAACATCAAAATTGCATTTTTACTTTTCTTTACGACGGCTTCACTAATAGCCCAAGATTTTCAAGGGGTTGCTACCTACAAAACCCAGCGTAAATTAGACATCAAACTCGACAGTACACAGACAGGAGGGATGCAAGATCAGATTATGGCAATGCTCAAAAAGCAATTTGAAAAAACATATATTTTAACGTTCAATAAAGAGGAATCTCTTTACAAAGAAGATGAATCTCTAGCACCACCATCTACAGGAGGAGCGATGGTATTTGTTTCGGTTATGGGTGGTTCTGGGGAATTGTATAAAAACATGAAGGAGCAGCGTTATGTCAAACAAAGCGACTTGCTTGGAAAGGTGTTTTTGGTTCAGGATTCTTTAAAAACAAACGCATGGAAACTGCAAGGCGAGACCAAAAACATTGGCACCTATACCTGCTTTAAAGCAACACTCGAGCGCGAAGTAGATTCAGACATGGACGACGGTTCTAAAAAAATGCAAACAGTCACGGCATGGTACACACCACAAATCCCTGTGAGTAATGGCCCCGAAGAATTTCAAGGATTGCCAGGGCTTATTTTAGAAATAAGCTACGATTCACAAATCATTTTATGCAGTAAGATTTCTTTAAACCCCACAAAACAAATTAAGATTAAACAACCGACGAGCGGAACGGCTGTAAATCAGTCGGAATTTGATGCCATTATGATCAAAAAGATGAAAGAAATGGAATCTCAAAACCATCGTGGTGGTGACGGTGATCATGTGATTGAGCTTAAATTGGGGAATTAGATTTATGAGTAATTTAACGGTATATGATTAAACAATATGTAATTTCGTTAAACAAATTAGATATTAAATTAACATTCCTAATTATGATTTTTAGAACTAAAACCCCTTTTATTGGGCTTATACTGTTGCTATTCTCAACCCTTAGCTTCTCACAAAATTTTCAAGGTAAAGCCTATTATTTTTCCAAAACATCCGCTGATATGGATGGCTGGGGCGGTCGAAAAATGAGTGAAGATCAAAAAAAACAAATTGCAGACCGCATGCGCAACATGTTAGAGAAAACCTATATTTTGACCTTTGACAGAGAAGCCTCTACTTATAAAGAAGAAGAGCTGCTAGAAGCCCCCGGCGGAGGGCGTGGGTTTGGTATGTGGGGCAGTAGTTTTACTGCGGGAATGCAATATAAAAACATTAAATCTCAACAATTTTTGCAAGACCAAGAATTTTTTGGAAAGCAATTTCTAATCACAGATTCTTTAGCGAAGCTCGATTGGAAATTAGGAACCGAAACAAAACAAATTGGTCAATATCTTTGTATGAAAGCCACCGCCATTAAAACTGTGGACGAATTCGATTGGCGTAGTATGCGAAGGAAACCGAAATCCAAAGAAGTTAAAGAGGGCGAAGTCAAAAAAGATTCTACCGTAACTGCTGTTTCTGAGGACCTAGAAATTCCAAAAAAAATTGAAGTCACAGCATGGTACACGCCACAAATTCCTGTGAGTCAAGGCCCAGGAGATTTTTGGGGACTTCCGGGGTTAATCCTTGAAGTGAATACAGATAAGACCACTATTTTATGCTCAAAAATCATACTCAACCCACAAGAAAAAGTTGAGATCAAAGCTCCAGAAAAGGGCGATGTGGTTTCACGAAAAGAGTACAATGAGACGGTCAAGAACAAGATGGAAGAAATGCGCTCCATGTATGGAGGTCGTAGAAACAACCGTCGAAATTAAGTACATCCAAATTAACTAAATTTTTATGAAGAATTTTATTACAACCATATTCCTGTCAATCAGTATTGCCGGGTTTTCTCAGGTAAAACTAGAAGGTGTTATTAAAGACAGCCTAGGAAGTCCCTTAGAATTAGCAAATGTCATCGCCATTAATAAAGCGACTAAATCCTTAGATTCCTATGGCATCACCAATGACAAAGGGAGGTTCCGTTTGGATTTAAAAAAGAATACCATCTATACCATTCAAGCCAGTTATATTGGAATGAAATCTTTAGACGAAGTCTTAGAAACGAAAGAAGAAAACATCAATAAAGATTTCACACTTTTTGAGGACAATTCCTTGGATGAAGTGGAATTGGTGTATGAAATGCCTGTTACCATCAGTGGAGATACCTTGGTGTACAATGCAGATTCTTTTAATACGGGTACCGAACGAAAACTAGAAGATGTATTGAAAAACCTACCCGGAGTCGAAATCAATGACGATGGTCAAGTAGAGGTCGAAGGGAAGGTTGTAAATAAATTAATGGTCGAAGGAAAAGATTTCTTTGATGGCGATACCAAATTAGCCACTAAAAACATACCATCCAGTGCGGTGGATAAAGTACAAGTATTGAAAAACTATGCTGAGGTGGGGCAATTGGGAGGCGTTACTAATAACCAAGACAACATCGCCATAAACATCAAATTAAAAGATGGGAAGAAAAACTTCTGGTTTGGAAATATCACCGCTGGTGCAGGAGATTCAGAAGCGAATTCACTGTATTTAGTCCAACCAAAATTGTTTTATTACAGTCCCGAATACAGTGTCAATTTTATAGGAGACATCAATAATATCGGAGAGGTTGCCTTTTCTCGTCGAGACTATTTCAACTTTTCGGGTGGTTTTCGATCGCCAAGTCAAAGCAGTGGAACCAGTTTGAGTTTAGGGAATAATGACATTGGATTTTTATTGCTTCAAAATAACCGCGCCAAAGATATCAAGACAAAGTTTGGAGCAGCCAATTTTAGTTGGTCTCCAAAAAAGACTTTGGACATTGGAGGATTTGCTATTTTTTCGAACAGTAAAAACGAACTGCAAGAAAATAGAAGCGTTCAATATACAGACGCACCTGAGGGATTCTCTGATGAGGATACCCAAAGTAATACCACACAGAACAACGATTTAGGCATGCTGAAGCTAACCACAAAGTACCAACCAAACGCGAGTAATCAACTCGAATATGAAGCCCTTGGAAACTTGTCTAAAAGCACCCAAGACCAACGCTTCAATTCTTCTTTAAATGGAAATATCGATCAGTTGGAAAACACCAATCCGTTTAGTTTTAATCAGAGTTTAAATTATTATTATACCCTCAATGAAACCAATATTTTTGCTTTTGAAGCCCAGCATCTGATAAAAGATGAAGACCCTTTTTACAATGCGATTCTTGAAGATAAATTGAATTATGAAGGCACCGCAAACAGTTTGGGTTTAGACGGCGCTCAACTGGATTATAACTTTGGTCAAGAAAAACGTGTACAGTCCAATCAAGTGGATGCCAAACTGGATTATTGGAACATCGTAAACAAAAAAAGCAACATCAACCTGACCCTTGGAACCATTTTGAGTCACCAACAATTTGACTCTCACATTTTTCAATATTTAGACAACCAAACCGAAATTAACCCGACTCCTGGAGTGGCAGGTGTGGTAGCAACCAACGATATTGCTTATAACTTCTCGGATGTGTATTTAGGATTTCATTACCGCCTAAAGTCTGGTAAATTCACCTTTACGCCAGGCGTAGCAGCGCATGCTTATGCGATTTCAAACACCCAGACCGGGACGAAGACCACGGATAATTTTTTCAGATTTTTACCCGACATGAATGTAATTTTTCAAATCAAAAAGAGTGAAACCTTGAATTTAAGTTACCGCATGCAGACACAGTTTACGGACGTATCACAGTTTGCGAGTGGCTTGGTGCTGAACAACTACAACTCCTTATTTTCGGGGTCTCCAGACTTGCAAAGTGCGCTTACGCACAATGTGAATTTGTCTTATTATAGTTTCAATATGTTTAACTACACCAACGTATTTGCGAATATCAATTATAACAAAAGTATCGACAATGTCCGAACAGTGTCTGAGTTTGTACCAGGAAGTGTGATTCGTGTATCGACACCTTTTAACTCTAATTTTGCAGATGAAAGTTTATCTGCCAATGGACGTTTCCAGCGGACTTTTGGAAAGTTGAGAGCCTCTGTTAGAGCGAATTTGAATTACTCTAAATTCAATCAGGTTGTACAAGGCCGACCTTCTGTGAACGAAAGCTTCTCACAAACCTACAGAGCACAATTGCGTACCAATTTTAGAACGGCTCCGAATGTCGATCTAAGCTACCGTTACTCTATTCAGGATAATAATTTGGGACCTAACACTACCAAGTTTTTCACAAAAAGTCCTTCTATCGAAATTGATGCACTGATTTTAAAAGCGTTTACGTTTAAAACGGATTTTTCATACAACGACTTTAGCGATGAAGACCGCACGATTAATACCTACGAATTTTGGAATGCATCCTTGTCGTACAGAAAAGATGAAGATGCCAAATTTGAATACGAGATCAAAGCAACGAACTTGTTAGACACCCGCTCTCAAAATCAGAGCAGCGCCTCCAACATCTCGGTAAGTGCGACGGAATATTTCATACAACCCCGTTATGTGACCTTTCGAGTGCGTTATGAATTGTAACCGACGCTCAACGATTTAAACCAAAAAAACCCGACTGTGGGTCGGATTTTTTTGACTAACTAACTTAAAATAAATCCTGTTTAAGGATCGTAGGGTAATAAAGCTCTGTAATTGATTCATAATGGGTTCATAACATCAAAAATAACTCTACTCGTTTTTCTCCATTTATGTTAAAAGCAACTCTAGGTGAGTACCTTCCGTTTTGACATCGACTCCTAGCAGTCTCGCATGTGAAATAAAATTTGATAAATTCTCTTGCTCCCACTGATTACAAACAACAATTTTAGTACCATCACCCAATGTAATTGGGGTATTTATATGGTAGTTTGA
>Ga0115547_1000557_pt1 | contig 23848 bp, 20 predicted proteins | sample COGITO_mtgs_1004_3_FD_87185 | JGI IMG/M metagenome (GOLD analysis project Ga0115547, IMG submission 87185) | Pelagic marine microbial communities from North Sea - COGITO_mtgs_100420 | ecosystem: Environmental > Aquatic > Marine > Epipelagic | place: Germany:Helgoland, sampling site Kabeltonne...
CAGAAAAAACCGATCCAGGAATAGCATTTATGGCAAAAATTAGACGGGCTACCTCAAAATTAAAGTTTAAGGCCAATCCCTCTCTAATTCCGTAATTTTAATTAAATCTATTTGATTTTTTTTTAAAACAGTCCTAAAATATCTTTTTATGAAATTACGCCTCAAAACAGCCTTATTATTCTCAATTACCTTACTTATAAATGTAACGCTAGGAATAGCTCAAGACAAATTGGTCAATGATTTGGTGTCTCAGTATGAAAGCTATAAAGAGCCATCATTAAATAAAAGAAGGATAAAACATGAAGACCTTCAGCCACTCATTGAACGGTACAAAAATCAAGCGGGCATAACAGTCACTAAAGTAGGGGAGTCCATAGAGGGTAGAAGCTTGTCTTTATTGAGTTTAGGTAGCGGTAATACAGATGTTTTTCTATGGTCTCAAATGCATGGAGACGAACCTACAGCCACTCAAGCTATTTTTGATATATTAAATTATTTTTCATCAGGGCAAAAAAATAGTGTCCAAAAATTGCTTTTAAAGAAATTGAGGTTTCATTTTTTGCCCATGCTTAATCCAGATGGTGCTGAGGTTTTTACCAGAAGGAATACCTTGGGAATAGACATAAACAGAGATGCTTTAGACTTGGCATCGCCTGAAGGGCGTACTTTGAAAAGCGTTCGAGATAGTTTAGAAGCAGATTTTGGATTTAACTTACACGATCAAAGCAAGTATTACAACACAGAGAGGACGGATAAGCCAGCGACCTTGTCTTATTTAGCCCCTGCATATAATTATGAAAAAGATATTAATGAAGTGAGGGGAAATGCCATGAAAGTAATTGTACTAATGAATGAATTGGTACAGGGTTTTGCGCCTGGACAGGTGGGACGCTATAATGATGATTTTGAACCTAGGGCATTTGGAGATAATATTCAAAAATGGGGTACTTCTACTATTTTAATTGAATCTGGCGGATTTTTAAACGATGCTGAAAAACAAGAAATCAGAAAATTAAATTACGTATCTATACTGGCAGCTCTTTATAGTATTGCTACAAAATCATATGAAAAAATTGACCTGGCAGCCTATGAAAAAATACCGCAAAACGATCGAAAATTGTTTGATCTTAAAATTGAAGACGTACAATATGAATTGTTGGGAAATACTTACACCCTAGATATTGGTGTTCATTATTTGGAGGTAGACAATGCCTCTCATTCTGAGTATTTCACTAAAGCACAAATCATGGACTTAGGGGACTTATCCACCTATTATGGCTATGAAACAATGCGTGCCAAAGGATATAAAATTATACCTGGAAAAATATACACCCCAAAGAAAGGAGAGCAACCAACTAAAGAAAAGGCTTATAGTCTGCTTAAAAAAGGCTACGTGTATTGGCTAGGACCATTAGCTATGGGAGACAATGGATTTAATTTTCCTATGCAAGTGGTGAGTAATAAATTTGTGTTACCTGACTTTAGGCTATACGTAGGACTAAACCCAAGTTTTTTACTTTCAAAAGATGGGGTCATTAGTCATGCTGTGGTAAATGGTTATCTCATTGATTTACAAAAGGAGTCAAGTGCTTTTAGAAATGCTATTTTCTTGAGGTAGGGGATATTATTATTCATTTTTACATAAAATATGACAGAACTGACGTATATTTGCTGACTATTGAACCTTTATTCATTTGGTTCTTAAAACTTATCAATCGAAATGGCGAGAGCGCAAGAAACCTTTAACAAAAAAGAGAAAGAGAAGAAACGTCTAAAAAAACGTGACGACAAACAAAAGAAGAAATTGGAACGCAAAGCCAATGCTGAAAAACCAAATAGTTTAGAAGACATGTTGGTTTATGTAGATGAGAATGGTCACTTCACAGACACCCCTCCAGATCCAAGTTTAAAAGTTAAGGTAGACGCAGAGAGTATTGTTATTGGAATTCCTAAAAAAGAAGATAGGGATGAAGAAGAAGAGGATCCATTAAGAACTGGAAAAGTCTCTTTCTTTGACGCATCAAAAGGCTTTGGATTCATTATAGATGCTGTTTCTCAAGAAAAGCACTTTGTTCATGTAAGTGGTTTAATTGATGAAATTATGGAAAATGATAAAGTTAGCTTTGAATTAGAGCGTGGTCAAAAAGGAATGAACGCAGTTAAAGTTACAAAGCAATAGTTTTAAATATCTTACTAAAATACTTTCTTTAATTAATAAGATTTTGTTTGAACATAAAAAAGTCCTGTAAATTATTTTTACAGGACTTTTTTGTGTTTTATTGGGGTTAATTACATACCTCCTTTTCTATTGGGAGATCTGGTAGAAGGCCATTTCATTTGTTTTCCGGTTCTTTTACTCACCGGCAATACTATCTTTTCTCTAGAAGTCTTTTCGTTGTCTTCAGACGCCATATAAGCCAATACAGCTGTTAGAATGGCATTGTTTCTAAGGTCATCAAAAACAATCTTGTCATAAGTGTCTCTATTGGTGTGCCATGTGTAATTCCAATAAGACCAGCTCAGGGAGCTCAAGCTAAATGCTGGGGCACCAGCTGCAACAAAGGAAGCATAATCTGAACCTCCCCCCCCTGGAGTACCGGGGAAATTAGTCTCTATGTGTTGGGTAATATCTTGTGGAACTTCATGAAGCCATCTGCCTATATAATCATAAGCATGAAGAAAACCTTGCCCAGAAATATTAACAACCCTTCCGGTACCATTGTCTTGGTTAAAAACTGCTTGAACCTGTGAAACTATTTCTGGGTGGTCTTCAACAAAGGCCCTTGATCCATTTAAGCCTTGTTCTTCACTGCCCCAGTGACCTACTAAAATGGTTCTTTTTGGGTTTGGCACAATTTTTTTAAGAATTCTCATCGCTTCCATCATGACTAAAGTACCTGTTCCATTGTCAGTTGCACCTGTACCTCCATCCCATGAATCAAAATGTGCAGATAGAATGACATATTCCTCTGGTTTTTCTGACCCTCTAATTTCTGCAATTGTATTAAACGTTGGTACTTCTCCTAGATCTTTTGATTGTGCTACAATATTCAAAACTGGGTTTTCTCCTCTAAGAGCCAGCCTATATACCATAGAATAGTCTTCTAATTCCAAATCTACCGTGGGAATTTTTTTTGTTCTGGCACTAAATATTTTGCTCACGCCAAAACCTTTGGACCAATAGGAGCTTACAATTCCCGCAGCTCCTGCATTTTCTAGGGCTTCAATGATGCTTCTTGAGGTGAAACCAGTGTTTTTCATGTTTTCTCTCCAAGCGTTATTAGCCGCTTCTCTTTCAGATTTCATTTTTTCAAACGAAGCCTCTGTAGCAAACTCTTCCCAATTATAATCAGGCCTTCCAGTGGTCTCTAAGGGAGAAATCATGACCAATTTACCTTTAACCAATGGCAACCAATTTTGAAATTCTTCAGGACTAGACACTGTAGGCAAAACAATTACTGCAGCAGTAACCCCTTTCTTTGAAGTAGATGGATTCCATGCAAGTTGTGTTCCCTTTAAACTTTGAATTCGAGGAGACAACATATCTATGTGTGTAATGCCCCTTTCCCAACCCCTCCAGGTTCCATAGGATTCGTTTCTAGCAGAAACACCCCATTGGCTGTATTTATCTACCGCCCAATCGTGGGCTTGTTTCATTTGAGGGGTGCCCACAAGCCTTGGACCAATACCATCCATGAGTTCTTGTCCAAGAATTTCTAACTGAGAATTTTCATTGGCTTCAGATACTATTTGTTCTATAACAGATTGGTCCTGTGCCCAGCCACTAAAAATAAAGCAAATGGCTATAATAGCGAAGTTTATAAATTGTTTTTTCATCATTACTTTAGGTTTGTTTATTGACTAAATATAACAAATAATGGAAGAAAAAAATTAAGACCTATCAAGTTCATTTCATTAAAGGAAATAAAAGCCCATACCATTAGGGTTCTAAGGAAGGAATCACTAAGCCCATAGCATTAAATAATACGGCCTTGTTAGTCAAATACTTATTAAAAGTGGTGTTTAATTTAATTTTAGACTCTATGAGTTTTTGCTCCCTACTGATAACAACAAAAAGGGAACTTTCGCCTGCATTAAATTTCTGCTGTTCACCGATTAATAATTTACTGTAATTGGTTACTAATCCAGTAGAAAGATCCAGTTGCTCCACAAGCGCTCTTTGCGCTTGAACACTTTGGGATACCTTATTTTGAATTCGCACACTTTCAAAATTAAAATCTAATTGTGCATCTGAAAGTTTTAATGCGGTTATTTTTAAATCGCCTCTTTCTTTCCTTAAAAATAAGGGCAATTGCACCTTAACTCCAGCCTTGTATTGTTCTGTATTTAGTGGTGTTATTTGGTCCAAATTACTTTGTAATACATTGAAGTTTGCAGTTACATCTGGGAATAAACTAGCCCTTTTTAAGGAACGGTCTATTTTTAAGGTACCCACTTTAGCTTCTAGGATATTTAATTTTGGGTGTGTGGCTAAATAAAAATTATCTAATCCTCCATTTTCTATACCTAAAAATGCATCTATCTCAAGATCAGATACACTTATAGGAATGGAGTTTTCAGATATTTCTAAGGGTATATTGTCTTCTCCCCATAAATAATTAGAAGCTTCTAATCGGGCTTTCACTAAATTAACTTCTGATTCAGACAATGACAAAATACGTTGCTGAACATTGGTGAAAGACTCTACTGTGTCTATCATAGCAATATCACCACTTAGTGCGCGTTGTCTAACACCCTCGTAGCGCTTAGCTGCATTGTTTCTGAACTGAACATTTACTTGGTAATTGTCATATGCCAATAACCAATTAAAATAAGCTAAAGAAGCCTCAGTGACCAGCTCGTTGATCAATAAATCTCTTTCTGCTTGTGTTTGATTGATTATAATAGCCGCTTTTTTTAAAGTGGCCATACGTTTGTTAATCCATAAGCCTTCAGAAGCATCTAAACTGATTCCCGCAGAATACAATCCGTCAGTAGGTAGTTTATCTTCTGGATTTAAAAACACGCCGTCATTGACCGAATAATCTCCTTTTAGTGAAAGACCAAACCAAGTGGGTATAGAAATACTACCTCCTGATTGGTTATAATACAATTGGTCATTGTACTTTTTTTGTTGGTTTTCAAAAGTAAGTTTAGGATCAAATGCGCCCCTTGCCATTTGTTGATTGGCTTGGCCAAATTGTGCCCTGTTATAGGCTTGAGTTAATAAAGGATGGTTGTCAGTGACATATTCTAAATATTTAATATAACTCAGCGAAGGGGTATCTTGGCTATATATAGAAGACAGACCAAAAACAATAAATAGATAGGTTAAAAACGTATTCATTAATTTATTATTTTTCTTTATTTGGAACATAGTTAGGATTGTAATAGTTAGGAGGGAAACCGTTCAGTTGTCTCCATAATTCAAACCAAATTGGCACATCTTCTAACAAGGCAAATGTTCTGGCTCCTGAACCTACTCTTATGGCTGTTGGCCAATCGTGGTCATCTGGATCTGGCGCCAATAAAACCCTGTATTTTCCATTGTCACTAATGAAAGTTTCTATAGCCACAACCTTAGCACCATAGGTACCATAAGAAACATTAGGCCAACCACTGAATACAATAGCGGGCCAACCGTCAAATTGAATCCTTACTTTTTCATCAATATGGAGTAGGGGTAAGTCAATGGGATTTACAAAAGTTTCTACGGCCAGCTCATAATCTGCAGGCATAATACCTAAAAGTTTTTCCCCTTCTTTAAAAGTCTCTCCAATACCTCCTTTAATTGTTTTATTAATATATCCGTTTTGAGGTGCTGTAATGTACATTAAATCACTTCTCCTACTGTAATTGCTATAGGTATTAGACAGCTTACTGCCTTTTTCTTTGGCATTATAGAAATTGGATTGGGCAGTAAATAACTCGCTCTGGGCTTTGGATATTTTATCCATATAAGATGTTTCTACCTCTAATCGCTCAAGGGCTACATTCAAAGCCAGGTTTTTACTGTTCTCAAAATCATTTTCTTGAGCTATCTCATTGGCCTGGGCCTCTTGTAATTTCAATTTTTTATCTTCAACTTCTCTTACCGCTTTAAGATCTAAAACTTCTAAGTCTCTAACCCTTTCAAACTGGCTTAAAGCAATTTCAGTGTTTGTTTTTGCAGCAACCAATTTAATACTGTCATTAGATACTTTAAATGCCGCTTGCAATATCTTGTTTTCTAATTGAGAACGTTTTAAAAGCAGTTCTTGCTCTAAGGCCTTAATCTGATTATCAAGGGCTATTTGTTTGTTGGAATAAGCCACAGAAGATCCTTGGTTAGCATCTATCTGTTCTTGTGTTCTAGATAGTAACTCTGGGTCAAAATACTCACTTTTAACCTCAGAAATTTTTAAAATGGTATCTCCTTTTTTAACATAGTCTCCCTCTTGTACGAACCATTTTTCAATTCTACCGGGTATCTGAGATTGAAGTGTTTGTGGTCTTTGAGAAGGCATTAGGGTGGTTAAAAATCCATTTCCTGTAATATTTTGTGTCCAGGGGAGGAATAAAATAATTAATCCAATTAGCGCGAAAACCAGTAAAAACCGATTGAAATATTTGTAGTAAGATTTATTTAAAACATGCTTTCCTGAAATAAAATTCTTCAGAGGCACTTCATTATTAATGCTGTTATTAGATATATTTAACATCTGCTTATTGAATTTTACCGTTATCTAAATTTACAATAGTATTACAGGAAGATTCCCACTGTTTGTTTGCACTCACAACAATTAAGGACCAATTATGTATTGGATCTGTAATATAAGTGATAATATTGGCAGCCTCTTCCATAGAAAATTGATCTAAAGGATCTTCCAAAATAAGGAGTTTAGGGTTCTTAATAATCGCCCTTGCTAAAATGATTTTTTTGGCAACAGTATAGGCAATTTGTTTGCCTTCAGGTTTTAGATAAGTGTCTAAACCGTTTGGCTGGTCCTTTAAAAACTCTTTAAGGCCTATTTCATTGAAAACCGCTCTAATTCTTTGGTCAGTAACCTCTAAATTATTAAAACTTACATTTTCTCTAATGGTGCCTTCAAAAGGGGTTTCCTCTGAAAGTGAAAGTCCTAAAAGTGCTCTATAACTATTGAGATGCAAACTAGACAGTGCTGCATCATTTATAAATATTCTTCCAGAGGTAGGATCTATAATGCCCGCTAATAATCTTAATAAACTAGATTTACCTGAACCACTTTCTCCACGTACAAGTATCCTACATTGATTAGAGATTTCTAAATTTATATCTGAAAGGATTGGTGTATCTCTATCCGGCACACTATAAAACACTTTGCTTAAAATTAAATTAAAAGAGGTTTCAGCAGAAATAGTATCGCCTTTTTGTGACTCAAGTTCTTTATCTACTACCTGACCTAACTTTTCTAAAGAGGTCAGCACATCATAAAATGACTCTAGCCCTAATATTAATTTTTCTACGGAGGAGATCACTAAAATGATAATAATCTCAGCAGCTACAAATTGTCCAATATTCATTTCTTGATTTAATACCAAAGCCCCACCAATGAGCAATAAACCAGCCGTAACAAGCACCTTAAAACCAATCATTTGGATGAACTGAAGCACCAAAACTTTAAAATGCTTTTCCCTTGCATTAAGATAGTCTTTAACCAAATGATCATTCTTGTCTAAAGCCAATTGGGTTTTACCGGATAATTTAAAGCTGACAATAGATCTAGCCACTTCTTGAATCCAGTGAGCAACCCTATACTTGTGTTTGGATTCTTCTAAACTACTTTCAAGACCTTTAACTGCAGTATACTTAAAAACAGTATAAATTAATGCCAATAACATAAATCCAAAAACTATAAAGAAAGGATGGTAGAAAGAGAGTAATATTAAGGCAAATAAAATCTGTAAGAGTGCAGCAGGTGCATCTATTAATATTTTTGACAAGCCTTTTTGTATGGTGAGTGTGTCAAAAAATCTATTGGCCAGTTCTGGTGGATAATAGGCCCTTAAAGCTTCCATTTTGATTTTAGGAAACCTGTAGCTTAATTCAAATGAAGCTCTGGTGAAAATTTTTTGCTGTAGACTCTCAATAATCCTTAATTGCATAAGTTGCAATGCGCCATTAAAAGCAACACCAAGAGTAACCAAAATCACCAAAACTACCCAAGAAGTACTTATTTGAGCTCCTTGAATTAAATTGATGATTGCTTGGATCCCCAAAGGCAATGTTAGCGTCATAAAACCTGAAAAAATAGCATAATATGTAATTTGAAGGATGTCTTTTTTCTCTAAACTCAATAGGCCAACAAAACGTTTCCATGGGTTAAGTAATTTATTAGGATCCATTAGTATAGGGTTTTATAAATTAAATTTATATAGTAGTTACAAGGCTCATTTATATCTGAGCAGTCAGTTAATGATGGAAAATGATCTTTATAATAATATTGCTGTAATACACCAGCTAAGATTGTATTGGCCAGACTTGCTGAAAAGTTGTAAGATGGATTAGCTACTTTTATAAATCCTTGTAAACGACTGTGAACTCTTTTATAGGCAACAAATAAGCCTTGCTCATTCTCTTGATCTACAGACTTGGTTAAAAATGATTTTGAAAACTCACTAATCATTATTTCATGTATCAACACTAAATTAATAGGGGTATTACTAGAGTCGTTATCTACTTTTCTTGTAAGCACGGTTACTGCTTGAATTATTTTTTCCTTTGGATCAGTAATAGAATGGGTCTCCATCACTAGATTATATTCAACCCAAGCCCAATACCATGAAGATAGATATAACAAAAACTTGTGCTTATTTTCAAAATAACGGTAAATAGAGCTTTCATTTGAGCCAATATGAGTCCCAAGCTTTTTAAAAGTAAAGCCATCAAAACCCATTTCATGAATGAGTTCCATTCCTTGAGTGATTATATTTTTACCTAAAACAGAGGTCTCGGGATCTTTTATGAATACCCCTTCAGGAATAGTAATCTTAAAAGTAGATAAGAGTTGATCCATTGTATTTTTTTTACAAATATAATAGTAATACTCTTAATTTTGATAATTTAACTATTATTTAAGAAAGCGTTAATCTAAATAAATTTAATGTGTAAAATGCTGTAATACAGAAAGATAATAAAACACATAATAAATATTTATGTTTTTTATTAAATAATTAAATAAAAACTTATGTTTAATCTGGCCTAAATTTGAAATAAAAAAATGCTATGAAAAAGTTTTTATTATTTGTATTGGTAGCTAGTTTTACTAGCTGTGCTGTTATTCGGCCGGGAGAGGCTGGAGTGAAGCAGCGTTTTGGAAATTTCCAAGCTGGTGTTAAGACAGACGGTATTGTTTTTTTCAATCCAATTACCTCAAAGATTGTAAAAGAATCTATTCAAACCAATAATTTAGAAATGTTTTTAAATCTGCCTAGCAAAGAGGGGTTAAGCGTAGATTCTGAAATTTCTATTTTATACAGACTAGAGACAGAAAAAGTACCAGAAGTTCTACAAACACTAGGTCCTAATTACAAAACTATTATTACTAGTGTATTTAGATCCGCATCTGCAGATGTTTGTTCTCAGTTCTTTGCAAAAGACATGCACTCTGGAAAGCGGGCAGATATAGAAGAAGCTATAAAATTAAAAATGGCCAATAACCTCATTGAAAAAGGAATTGTAATAGAAGCAGTTCTAATGAAGAGTATTCAATTGCCAAGGGGCCTATCTTCTTCTATAGAGCAGAAACTTCAGGCTGAGCAAGACGCTATGCGAATGGTTTTCGTACTGGACCAAGCCAGGTTAGAGGCAGAGCGAAAAATCATTGAGTCTACTGGAGAAAGAGATGCTCAAAAAATACTATCAGAAGGTTTAACAGAAGAAATCATCAAAATTAGAAGTATAGAAGCGTTTATGAAACTTTCTAACTCTGTAAATTCAAAGGTGATTATCACTGATGGAAAAGCACCCTTTTTAATTGGAACTAAAGAGTAGTAATCTATTTGAGATTACATAACGCTGTAGCGCTTGTTTAAAAGGAAAAGAAAAACAGTTAGTTGTTGTTTTATTTTGAGAAAGGTGTCCGAGAAATTGGACATCTTTTTTTTATGATCAAAAATACAATTCCTCCAAATAGACTATTTTCGTAAAAAGTAACATTATGATCAGTTTGAACTTAAATGAGGTTTCCCAGCTAATTCACGCGACTAATGACATTCAATCTGAAGTAGTGATTTCTGGAGTGAATGATTTGGCTAATGCCACTGTAAATCAAATTACTTTTATTGGCAGTGCTAAATACAAACAATTTATAGAAACAACTAAAGCGGCAGCTGTAGTGGTGAGTCATGGCATAGAAATCACAAACCCAAGCATACCCTTATTGTATGTAAAAAATGCAGATTTAGCTATGGCACAACTATTAGAAGCTTTTTCTCCAAAGCAGGGGCCTGAATTTGAAACAAATATTCACCCAACAGCCAGTATTCATCATTCTGTAGTATTGGGAGAAGGGGTAAAGGTAGGTGCTTTTGTTTATATAGGTCCAGGCGTATCTGTAGGAAAAGGAACTCAGATATACGCGAATGTAAGTGTATTTGACAACAGTAAAATAGGAGAGAATTGCACCATTTGGTCTGGGACAGTTATTAGAGAAAATAGCCAAATTGGACACCACTGTATTTTTCATAATAATGTGAGTATAGGTGCCGATGGTTTTGGTTACAGACCAGCGCCGGATGGTAGTGGTCTCATTAAAATCCCACACATTGGCAATGTGGTCATAGGCAATCATGTAGAAATTGGTGCAAATTCATGTGTAGATAAGGCCAAATTTAATAGCACCATACTTGGAGATGGATGCAAAATAGACAACCTAGTACAAATAGCCCACAACTGTGTATTGGGAAGGTCCTGTATTATGGCAGGTAGTTCTGGATTAGCTGGTTCAGTAACCCTTGGAGACGGTGTTATTATAGGCGGTAGTGCCTCTATTAAAGACCATGTAACCATTGGTAGTGGTGCTACTGTGGGCGCAGGTTCTGGTGTTATTGCAGACGTGCCTCCAAAAGGTTCTGTTTTAGGCTATCCTGCTACTGAATCTAGAGAAATGCTCAAACAATGGGTGGCTTTAAAAAGACTTGCCAAACAGTAAAAAGAGTAGCGTCCAATTAAAATAATAGGCGTTTCTTTGCCACCTAATATGATCATAAATTAGCCTAATGGACCAGACTTCTAAAAACCCAGTACTCGTTATACTTGCTTTTATTGCTATATATGTAATCTGGGGGTCTACTTATTTACTCAATAAAATTGCGGTCACTGAACTAGACCCATTTATGTTAGCGGCCATTCGCTTTATAGTATCTGGTTGTCTTATATTTATTATTGCAATAATCTCAGGTAGGTCTATAGCAATCACAAAAAAACAGGCTGTTAATACGGCCATTGCTGGGTTTTTATTTTTGAGCTTTGGAAATGGGGTAGTGGTATGGGCATTGAGATACGTAGATACAAGTTTTGCCGCTTTAGAAATTTCCTCACAACCCTTAATTGTACTTTTACTAATGAGAATATTCCAGGGGAAAAAAATTTCTCCAATGTCTCTGCTTGGTGTGTTTTTGGGATTTATAGGAATATATCTTTTGGTCAGCCAGAAAAGTATTTTAAACCAAGAAAATTCCGTTCTTGGAATGGTAATGATTTTCTTTTGTATGGTCAGTTGGGCCAGCGCAAGCTTATTTGTGGGTAAAGCAGACCTCCCAAAAAACTTTTTTGTCAACACAGGTTACCAAATGATTTTTGGTGGTACCATATTAGCTTTAGCGAGTATTGCGATTGGAGAACAATGGAGCAACCCCATAAATTGGTCCGTAAAGGTGCAGTGGTCTATGGTACTATTAGTGATTTTTGGAAGTATTATAGCCTTTACCTCGTTTAACTATTTACTCAAGGTTGTTTCTCCTGAAAAAGTAGCTACCAATACCTATGTAAATCCAATTATTGCGCTACTTATGGGGTGGTATTTTTTAAATGAGCAGATTACGCAACAATCCATTATTGCTTCAGCGGTTCTTTTAACAGGAGTGTTTTTTGTAAACACAAAAAAACAGTTGGTCTTATTTAATCGTTTCAGGACTAAAAAGAATCCGCTTAAATAAAAATAGGGGAGTACCAATAAAGACTTGTATCTTTGTACAAATTCTACTATGGACGCGCCTTTAACCACCTCATTTGAGGAATTTAATCTAAATACCCCCTTAAAAAATAACCTATCAGAGGTTGGTTATGAAGTACCGACCCCCATACAAGGAGCCACTTATGCCTCAGTCTTGTCAGGTCAAGATGTACTGGGATTAGCACAAACTGGAACAGGTAAAACCTTGGCGTACTTACTACCTATTTTAAACGACCTTAAATTTGCAAAAGAAAAGACAGTTCGCGCCTTAGTGATTGTGCCTACAAGAGAATTGGTTTCTCAAGTTGTTGAGGAAGCGGAGAAAATCTGTCAGAATACCTTTATTCGTGTTTGTGGGGTACACGGGGGTAATTCCATGAAAAAAGACCGGGATGCTTTGGCGCAAAGCGCCGACATCATTGTAGCAACTCCAGGAAGGTTGTACGATTTATTTTTAGCTAGAGTCATAAAATATGCTGCCATAAAGAAAGTGGTCATAGATGAAGTAGACGTTATGTTGGACCTTGGATTTAGGTTTCAACTCACCAACATTTTTGACCTTTTGCCTAAAAAAAGGCAACATATTATGTTTTCTGCCACCATGACGGATGAAATTGAAAGCCTTATTTCAGACTTTTTCATTGCGCCAAAAAGGATTTATATTGCTATGAGTGGTACACCACTCAAAAATATAGCACAAACTGCCTATGCAGTCCCTAATTATTACACAAAAGTCAATCTATTACAACATCTTTTGGAACAAGAGGAAACCTTTAAAAAGGTATTGGTTTTTGTATCTAATAAAAAAATAGCAGACCGCATTTACGAACAACTAGAACCTGTTTTTGAGAAGAACATAGGAATTGTTCATGCCAATAAAACACAAAACCACAGGAATAGAGTCCTGAGTGCGTTTGACGCAGGAAGGATCCGTATTGTAATTGCTACAGATTTAGTAGCCAGAGGTTTAGATATTGATCAAATATCCCATGTAATAAATTTTGATACGCCCAAATATCCTGAAAATTATATGCACAGGATTGGGAGAACAGGTAGAGCTAACGCAGATGGAAATTCCATATTGCTATACAATACAGAAGAGTTGGCATATAAGGAAGCCATTGAGACGCTCATGCAAATTGCTGTACCTGACATTGAATTTCCCGAAGACGTGCCTGTTTCTATTCAATTAGCTCCTGAAGAACAACCCCATACATTTGAACCAGATTCAGATAAATTACAAGGAAGAGATCCGTCTTTAGGATCCGGTTTCCATGAAAAGTCAGAGAAGAACAAACAAGAAAATCAAGGTGGTTCTTACAAACGTATCATAGCTAAGAAATACAAAAAGCCAAAGACTCGCGGCGACAAGAATTACAACAAAGGGAAAAGAAAGTAGTTTATTATGTTATAATTTTCTTTGGTATCAATCATTGAATTAGTAAAGTGTTTGAATATAAATGCATTTGTTCTATAATTTATATTATGTAAAATAGAAGCAGTCAATAATAATTAACTTTACGAACCCTTACACCTATGACTAAACTAAAATCATAATAAAAGTCAATACAATTCCTGCAACAGTATAATAAATGGCTTTCTTAAAAACATCTGTCTGTGGGAGAAACATCCAATAGGCAGAAAAAACAAAGAAAAGTAAAGAGATACCAAAAAAAACATTTAGAAAATATAAAGGTGTAGATGATGTGGCTTTATGCATTTTTTCAAGCGCTCCTAATATTTTTGGTGGTTGCATTTGTATATAAGACAAATCACCTGTTTCACTATTATATCCAACGTTAGAGGCACCTTTTATATTTGGAAGATTCTCTAAACCTTTTTCTATGGTTTTTTCTACTACTATAGGTTTCTTGAAATAATCTTTATCTCTAAAAGTTAATGTGATTCCTGAAAGCGCATAAACAAACATAATACCAGCCAGAAAAAAACCTAAATAGCGGTGAATGACCCTGACTTTGTTACTTAAATTTCTGTTATTCATTTATTCTTAAAATTTGTATTTATTATGGTATAAAATTAATCATGAACCCTCTTAAAACCAAAAATTACTTTAAAGTATTCAATGGTCTATTCATCATTTACAAGATTGATGTTAACTATCGTAAGACCCTTAATTAGTGGGAAAGTTTAATAAGCCTACTTAGATCTTTTTAAAAAAAAACAAATTTAAAAGTTTATTAATTCTAGGAGGGCTTTTTCAAATCTTTTTCTTGGTAGATATTCATTCTCTAAGGATTTTGCAAAAGGAATAGGGGTGTCTAAACTTGCGACTCTTTTGATTGGAGCGTCCAAATACTCAAATAATTCCTCTTGAACACTTGCTGCTATATCACTTGAAATACCACCAAACAAAGAATCTTCTTGAAGAATGATTAGCCTAGAAGTTTTTTTTACAGAGCCATAAATAGTCTCCCAATCCAATGGCATTAAGGTTCTTAAGTCTATAAGATCTACGCTTAGTTTAGGATGCTTTTCAAGGGTCTCTAGTGCCCAGTGTACCCCAGCACCATAAGTTATAATTGTAGCCTCTGTACCTTCTTTAACCAAAGCAGCTTTACCTATTGGAAGGTTGTAATACCCATTTGGAACGGATTGAGAGATTGATCGATACAGTGCTTTATGTTCAAAGAAAAGTACTGGATTTGGATCTTCAATTGCGGTAATTAATAGGCCTTTAGCATCATAGGGAAAAGCAGGGTAAACGACTTTTAAACCAGGGGTTTTAGTAAACCATGCCTCATTGGTTTGTGAATGAAAAGGACCAGCCCCTACCCCTGCACCACAAGGCATTCTAATGACAACATCTGCTTTTTCTCCCCACCTAAAATGGTTTTTTGCCAGATAATTAACAATGGGATTGAATCCTGAACTTACAAAATCTGCAAATTGCATTTCAACAATGGCTTTAAAACCACCAATTGACAATCCCATGGCTGTTTCTACAATTCCAGATTCACAAATTGGGGTATTTCTCACACGTTCACTGCCAAATAAATCTACAAAACCCTCTGTCACTTTGAATGCACCTCCATATAGCGCAATATCCTGGCCCATGATAATCGTATTTTTCATAGAAGACATGCCTTCTTTTAGGCCCTCTTGAACGGCGTCAATAAATCTAATATAACTTGTATTAACACCACTTTTTACTGCTTTAAAATTAAATGGGCTATAGACATCTTCAATAAATGATTTTTCCTCATAGGTTATGGGCTCTTCCTTAAAAGCGAAGTCTAAACCCTTTTGAATGTCTGTTTTTATCTCTTTTTTGAAAGATTTAAGCATCCCATCATTCAAAATATTTTTTGAGAATAGATAATTTTCAAAGTTTGTTATAGGGTCTTTTTCTTCCCACGCACTAATTAATTCTTTTGGGACATATTTTGTGCCGCTGGCCTCTTCATGCCCACGTCTTCTAAAAGTTATAAATTCAATGAGAACAGGTCTAGGATTTTTTCTAACACTTGCGGCTATTTCACTTATTTTTTGATAAACTTCTACTATGTTGTTTCCGTCAATTTGGTGGGCTTCCATGCCATATCCAAGCCCTTTGTCTACAATTGCTTTACAACGGTATTGTTCGCTAGTGGGCGTAGACAATCCGTAACCATTATTTTCAATACAAAACAATACTGGTAAATCCCAAACTGATGCAATATTCAGTGCTTCGTGAAAATCTCCCTCACTGGTGGCACCTTCACCAGAAAAAACAGCAGTAACTTCGTTATTATGCTTCAATTTGGAAGCTAGCGCAATGCCATCGGCCACACCAAGTTGTGGCCCTAAATGAGAAATCATTCCAATAATTTTACTTTCTTGACAGCCAAAATGAAAGCTCCTATCCCTACCTTTAGTAAAGCCAGATTTTTTTCCTTGCCACTGAGCAAATAACCTGTTTAGCGGTATATTTCTACTGGTAAAAACACCTAGATTTCTATGCATGGGTAATATATATTCCTCTGTATTGAGGGCTAAAGTCACTCCTACGGATATGGCTTCTTGACCAATACCACTAAACCACTTTGATATTTTACCCTGCCTGAGTAGCACAAGCATTTTTTCTTCTATCATTCTCGGCTTTAATAGTGCCTTGTATAATGTTATCAGTTGTTGGTCTGATAGTCCTTTTGTACGGTATGTCATTGGAGTAATCTAACTAGTTATAAATGTACACAAACTTTCAAATTTTACCCAATTAGGTGTGGCTTAGATTTATTAACTTTGTTTTATAAATACTTTATTATGAGCGCCATTCCAAGTGTAGATTTAAAAGACTTTGTCTCTGGAGATCAGATTCGCAAGCAAAAATTTATAAACGAAATAGGATCAGCCTTTGAAAACATTGGTTTTGTAGCCTTGAAAAGTCATTTCTTATCAGATGAATTGGTGGCCAAATTATACCAAGAAATTAAACTTTTTTTTGAGCTTCCTCAAAATATAAAAGACCAATATGAGGTTCCTGGACTTGCGGGTCAAAGAGGCTACACCTCTTTTGGTAAAGAGCATGCTAAAGGAAAAAAAGAAGGCGATTTAAAGGAATTTTGGCATTTTGGACAATATGAAGACGCTCCTAAGGGGTCTGGAGACCATTACCCTGATAATATTCATGTCAAAGAATTGCCTCACTTTAATGAAATTGGCAAAGAGGTTTATATAGCTTTAGAAAAAACAGCCCAGGAGGTACTTAAAGCACTTGCATTGCATATTGGCTTAGAGGAGCATTATTTTGAACAATACGCTACTGCTGGAAATTCGATACTGAGGCCCATACACTACCCTCCTATTACATCTGAACCAAAAAATGCAGTACGTGCAGCAGCACACGGAGACATTAATCTCATAACACTTTTGATGGGGGCTCATGGCCGTGGATTGCAAGTTAAAAATCATCATGGACAATGGGTAGACGCCATTGCAAATGAGGACGAATTAATGATAAACGTGGGAGATATGCTCTCTAGGTTAACCAACAATCAGCTTAAATCTACCATACACCAAGTCATTAATCCCCCCAAGGAACTCTGGGGAACCTCAAGATATTCAATTCCATTTTTCATGCATCCGGTCTCTTCAATGCCTTTAAATTGTCTTGAAAATTGTATTTCAAAAGAACACCCAAAAGGATTTGAAGATATTTCAGCTGGCGCTTATCTAGAAGAGAGATTAATTGAATTAGGTTTAAAGAAATAATGGATTTGCAAGACCAATTAAAAAATCTTTTCCCTGATCATGAAGCGTCTGAGGTTTCAACAGACAGTTTAAAGCCAAAGGGTGATGTTCCCCTGCAACAAGAACCTTTGGTGTGTAAGTACGAAAAAAGAAAGGGAAAAGCCACAACCCTAATCGAAGGGTTCATGGGTACTGAGGCAGAATTTAAAATTTTGGCAAAAAAATTAAAAAAAGAATTGAATGTTGGAGGGAGCGTTAAAAACGGAAGCTTAATCATGCAGGGTGATTTCAGAGACAAAATCATGCAACTACTTGTTAGTATGGGTTTTAAAGTAAAACGAGTAGGAGGTTAATTGACTCAAATACTTTTTTTATTAGTAGGAAAAGTATAAATTTATTAACCAATCCAATTCATATGACACCAGCCCTTCATATCACGAATGGAGATTCTTTCTCCAATTTCTTTAAGGACCTTCCTATCAATGGCACTGTTGTTACTTGGAGGGAAATGCTCTGTGAGGGTAGAACACTTCACACCGTAGGTACTGAAGATTTCTGGAAAGAACGATTTGATTTTCTTCACAAAAATTACAATATATCTAAAAGAACTTTTATTGACTATACCCTTAAAGAGTATAGGAAATTGTGTAATCAAAAACGCCAAGAACAAATTGTTTTGTGGTTTGAATCAGATTTGTTTTGTCAAATAAATATGTTAGGTGTGTTGAGTTGGCTTAAAACACATAGAAAATATGCGGAAGTTTCTGTGGTTTCAAATTCATTAAGTCTAAATGCTGTTTCTTCAAAAGGATTTTGTGAAATGCCATTAAATGAGTTGCTAGGTCTTTATGAAAATAGAACTGTATTAAATCAAGACGATATTGAATTTGCTGACTATGCCTGGCAATTGTACTGCAGCGACAATCCCGTTAGAATTGCCCAATTGTCGAATTATGAATCGTTTAATTTTCCTTTTCTAAAGCAGGCATTTAAGCTTCATTTATCTCGTTTTCCCTCCCTTAAAAATGGGTTAAATATTCCGGAAATAAATGTGCTTAATACAGCGCATACAACTTCATTGGACAATGAAAAGGCCCTTATAGATACCCTGTTAAAAAACCAAGGAAATTTTGGCTTTGGTGACACTCAATATTATAAAATACTAGAAAGCCTTAAACCCTTGTTTACCTCTTTAAAACCCGTCAAACTCAAAAGGAATACCCCTAAAATACTAAATGGAGAGCACAATTATTACAGTAAAATTAAACAAGATGGGCTCTATTTAGGAGGCGCTTTAAAGTATGCATATCTTTACGATAAAGAACACAACAGCTTTTTTAAACTATAGTATGTCCTTAGCCTCTTCTGAGTTAATACTAAATGCAGATCAAAGTATTTATCATTTGCATTTGAAACCCAATGAAATATCTAACAATATTATCACTGTTGGTGACCCTGATCGCGTGGCTGAAGTTTCCGCTCATTTTGATTCTATTGAGCTTAAGAAACAAAAAAGAGAGTTTGTAACTCATACAGGTACCTATAAAAACAAAAGAATCAGTGTGATCTCAACAGGTATTGGAACGGACAATATTGATATAGTACTCAATGAATTAGATGCCTTAGTAAATATCGATTTTTCTAATAGAGTGTTAAAAGAAAAATTTACACAGTTAAATATTTTTAGATTAGGAACCTCTGGAGCCATCCAAGCCAACATTCCAGTAGACAGTATTTTAATTTCAGAAAAAGCCATAGGTTTAGATGCCCTACTTCATTTTTATGATGCAAACCATCTTTTAGATAAACCTTTTTCTGAAGCCTTTATAAAACACATGAATTGGAGCGTAGATAAGTCAAGTCCTTATGTGGTTAGCGCTTCAACAGATTTACTTAATCTCTATAATGAATTGGATGTATTAAAAGGAATTACATTAACTAATGTTGGATTTTATGGCCCTCAAGGAAGGATGTTAAGACTCCCTCTCTTTGATAAAAAGATGAAAGATTCTCTAGAATCATTTAGATTTAAAAATCAATTGATCACTAATTTAGAAATGGAAACCTCTGGTATTTATGGCTTAGCAGCACTACTTGGACATAAAGCTGTGTCTGTTAATTGCATTTTAGCCAATAGAGCTAATGAAACATTTTCAGCGCATCCAAATGAAGTGGTTAAAAAAGCTATTAAAATGACCTTAGACCTAATGGTTAAAAACGATCTTTAAATTAACCAATTTATAGGTTTTTCAGACCTTTGTTCTAAAATATTATTTACCTGAGAAAAATGTTTGTTTCCAAACCAATAGCCACGGTTGGCGCTTAAAGGAGATGGATGCCCGGATTTTAAAACCCTGTGGTGGTCCTCCGTGATAAAACGTTCGTATTTTTGAGCAAAATTTCCCCATAAAACAAAAATGATAGGTCTTTTGTCATTATTGAGACCTTGAACTATAGATTTTGTGAACGAATCCCAATATTTTAAATGGCTTCCCGCCTCCCCTGCCCTAACGCTTAGTGCTGCATTTAATAATAATACGCCTTGATTGGCCCATAATGAAAGGTCACCAGAGATTGGGTAGGCACAGTCTAAATCATTAGAAAGTTCAATGAAAATATTTTTTAATGAAGGTGGGTGAGCTATACCAATGGGTACAGAAAAAGACAAGCCATGGGCTTGATGTGGCCCATGATAGGGATCTTGTCCAATAATAACCACTTTAAGCCCTACAAAAGGGCATTGAAAGAATGCATTTAGAAGCTGTTCTTTTGCAGGATAACACACCATCTCATCGTAAAGAGCATTAATTTCATGAGAGAGCTTTTTGAATTTTTCAGCAGAATATGATTTATGAAAGAATTCCTTCCAATCACTAGGACAATCTAGAAACATTTATTTGTACTTTTGTTACTAAAATAAAGGGTTTATTCAATTAAACCAACTAATTGTTGCTAATATATGTCACTTTGAATATCTCTCAAAAAACCCTACAGGATTTAGAATTTAATGCCGTTTTAGCTCATATTTCTGATCGGTGTAATACTACTTTAGGTAAAGAACTAGCGCTAGAAATAACACCCAAATTACAACTTGAAATAGTTGCGAAATCGCTAGGTGAAACCAATGAGTATTTGGCATCATTTACCAGTGACAACAGAATACCAAACCACGGGTTTGAAAGTATTCTTGAAGAACTTAAGCTTCTCAAGATTGACAACACCACACTTGAACTCAATGGTTTTAAAAAAATAGTGGTCATTTGTGAATCCATCAACGCACACAAAAAGTTTTTTGAAAAGTTTAAGGAATACTATCCCATACTCTATGGAAACACTTTGTCGCTTAGTTATCAGAAAGAAATTCCCGAGCGCACCAATCAAATATTTGACAAATTTGGAGAAATTAGAGACGCCGCTTCTGACAACTTAATGTCTATAAGAAGGCAGATGATGGGCCTAAAATCTAAAATAAATCAAAGTTTTGGCGCAGCACTTCAAAGGTATCAAGCAGCTGAATTTTTAGATGAAATTAGGGAGTCAATAGTAGACAACAGAAGGGTTTTGGCTGTAAAGGCCATGTATAGAAAAAAAATCAAAGGTGCCGTTCTTGGTGCTTCAAAAACAGGCAGTATTGTATATGTTGTCCCTGAAGCCAGTTTGGCTTACAGCACACAATTAAGTAACCTAAATTTTGAAGAACAGGAAGAAATATTTAAGATCTTAAACAGACTTACAAATGACATAAGGCCGTACAGAGCAGATCTAGCAGCTTGTCAAGAATATCTTAGAGATATTGACATAGTTGCTGCAAAAGCTAAATATGCCTTAGAGATGAATGGTGTGTTGCCCAAAATTAATACAAAAAGGGAAATGTATTTGCGTGACGCTTTTCACCCTTTATTATTTTTATCAAACAAATCTAGTGGCGACCTAACCTATCCGCAAACCATTAAATTAGAAGAAAAAAATAGAATTATTGTCATATCTGGTCCGAATGCTGGAGGGAAAAGTATTACCCTTAAAACTATTGGATTGCTCCAATTAATGCTTCAAAGTGGTATGCTTATTCCTGTTCACGAAAGAAGTGAAGTCATTCTTTTTGAAAAAATATTGACAGACATTGGCGACAACCAATCTATTGAAAATCATTTGAGTACATACAGTTACCGGTTAAAAAACATGAATTCATTTTTAAAAAAATGTAATGATAAAACATTGTTTTTAATAGATGAGTTTGGTACTGGAACTGATCCTGAATTGGGGGGCGCTTTGGCAGAAACATTTTTAGAAGTGTTTTATGAACGTGAGGCTTTTGGTGTAATTACTACGCATTATGCCAATCTAAAAATGTTGGCCAATGACCTGCCCTTTATGTCTAATGCAAATATGCTTTTTGATGCCAAATCTTTAGCCCCTACTTTTCAGCTTATCTTGGGACAAGCAGGCGCTTCATTTACTTTTGAGGTTGCTCAAAAAAATGGTATTCCTTATAGCTTAGTCAATAAGGCTAAAAAGAAAATTGAAAGAGGAAAAGTTAGATTTGATGCCACTATTGCAAAGCTTCAAAAAGAGCGTTCACAAATGGCGGTTACGGGTACTAAGCTGAAAGAGGTTGAATCTAAAGCGAGAGATGAAGCTTCTAGACTAGAAGTTTTAAATGAAAAAATACAAACCAAACTTGTTAAATATCAAGAATTGTACGATCAAGACAAACGTATGATTCAGTTGGGTAATAAAGTCAATGACTTAGCGGAGCAATACTTTATTCACCACAAGAAACGACAGCTTGTTTCTGACTTAATCAAAGTGGTAGAAATTGAAAATAGTAAAAGAAAGAAAAAAACCGCTCAAGTACTCAAAAAAGAAAAAGTAGAGAAAAAAGCTGTGGTGGAAGAAGTCGCTGTAAAAGTGGCTGCAATTAGAGAAAAGAAAAAAGCGGAAAAGAAAAAACCTACCCCACCTCCTGCCCCAAAAATAGCCCTTCAAATAGGTTATAGGGTCCGTTTAAAAGATGGAAAAGCAGTTGGAAGCATAGACGCTATAGAGAAAAACAAAGCCATTGTTAACTATGGAATGTTTACTACAAACGTAAGTTTAGACCAACTGGAATTTGTCAGTAAATCATAATGAGAATTTGTAAGCAAACTATCATGAAAAATTGTAGGCAAACCATCATTTTAAGTTCACCTAAATGACTGAAAAGCATTCCTTGAAATCACAAGATGTATCTGGCAAAAAATGGGTTTTGTTTGACGGGAGCTGTGGATTGTGCCATTGGTCTGTTCGTTTTATTGCTCCAAAAGATCATAGCAAAAATTGTTGCTTTGTGCCACTAAATTCCCCTTTTGGTATTCAATTACTCAAAGAAAGGGGTTTGTATTTCCCAAAGGATATCAATTCCGACCATCTTTTAAACTCAGTAATTTTTATTGACTCCAATAAAGGGTATTACACAAAATCTGAAGCTGTAATTAAAATACTTAAGCTACTGCCAAGCTGGCATTTTTTGGGGGTAATAATGAAATTTATCCCAATTAAAATAAGAGATTTTTGCTATGATTATACCGCTAAAAATAGGCTAAAATGGTTTGGCACTAAGCAAAGTTGCTCGCCAAGTGATTTCCCTAAAAATACCTGCTTTAAAACAGATATTTAAGAAATACTACAGACAATAAAGGGGTTTAAGAAGGAAGGTTGTCGTCCCAATTCTTTTCTACGGGCTCCTCTTTTAATTTACCAATAGATTTAGCCACTAGCATAGATACCGTTGCATCTCCTGTAACGTTAACCACTGTTCTACACATGTCTAAGGGCCTATCTACAGCGAAGATCAAAGCCAATCCTGCCTCTGGAATACCTGCTTGAGCCAAAACAATTACCAACATAACCATTCCAGCTCCTGGCACAGCAGCACTTCCTATGGAAGCTAAAGTAGCTGTAACAATAATGCCTAGTTGGGTGTATAAATCTAAATCCATACCAAAAGCTTGCGCAATAAATACAGCAGCTACAGCTTGGTATAAACTGGAACCATCCATATTAACGGTTGCGCCAATAGGAAGCACAAAACTGGTCACCTCTTCTTCTACCCCAAGGTGTTCTTCTACCCTTTCCATAGTTACAGGCAGTGTAGCGGCACTTGAACTTGTTGAAAATGCCAATAATTGTGCAGGCGAAATACCTTTGATAAAGAATGAAGGAGAACGCTTAGTGAATATATAGACTACTAAAATATAGAAACCAATCATAATGGCTAAACCTAAGAGAACACATATAGCATACCAAGCAAGTGCTTTAAACAGGTCTGCACTTGGTGCTTCAACAACTAATGCTGCTAATAGTGCAAATACTCCATATGGAGCAGCAAGCATGATTAGATCAATTAATTTTAGGATGACTTCATTAAACCCATCAAAGAAATCTTTCACCGGCTTGGCTTGTTTTTCTGGAATGAGGATAAGACC
>Ga0115547_1000570_pt1 | contig 23669 bp, 25 predicted proteins | sample COGITO_mtgs_1004_3_FD_87185 | JGI IMG/M metagenome (GOLD analysis project Ga0115547, IMG submission 87185) | Pelagic marine microbial communities from North Sea - COGITO_mtgs_100420 | ecosystem: Environmental > Aquatic > Marine > Epipelagic | place: Germany:Helgoland, sampling site Kabeltonne...
AACAATGCTGCCAAGAAAAAATGCATGTCCAGTAAAATTCAAAAATTTGTGCAAAAGAAATTCAACACAGATCTTGCAAGTGATTTAGGTTTAGAGGGTATCCAACAAATCTATGTTCAATTTAAAATTGATAAAACAGGTAACATTACAAATGTACAGGCACGTGCGCCACACCCAAAATTAAAACAAGAAGCAGTGAAAACCATTACAGCTTTACCAAAGATGACTCCAGGAAAGCAACGTGGTCAAGCGGTAGGAGTACTGTATTCACTTCCAATAAGATTTCAGATAGAAAATTAAAAAACACTGATTATGAGATTTTTCAAACATTTTTTTATACTTGCCATTTCTGTATCATTAATTGCTTGCACCGGAGATGATGACACCCCTGCCTATGAACTTAATAACGCAAATTTAAGTGCAGGTACTTATGAAATTACGTATTTAACTTCAAACGAAACAGAAACAGTTAATATAAACGGTCTTGATATTGTCACAGAATCGTCTACCTCAGGAGAAACATTTCAACTAATCGTTGACTTTTTTGACAATGGAACCTATGTTGTAGATGGACAATATGTTATTAATACCCTAGTTACAGTTGCGGGTGAGACTGTAGAAGAATCAACTGTTATTGCAGATATTGATAACGAACAGGGCACCTATACGGCAAATAATAACACCATGAAGTTACTTTTGGATGAAACTTTTTATGATGTTACACGATTTAATGCCAATGAGCTTAGGCTATCCTACACCACCGCATACACAGAAGATGGAGTAGATTATATTGAAGCATCAGAAATTAGAATGGAGCGATAAAGCCAATATTTATACATACTAAAAGCGCTGTAGATAATTCTGCAGCGCTTTTTTTATTGGATTGTTATTACAAGTATATACACTTCTTTTTTGAATGGGATTTTTTTGGTTTACAATCTCTTATCCTGTAGTGTTTTTTTAGGCTTATTTTTAACATAGATAATGTGTTATAAATTGGTAAAAATTAGAGTTGTACCGTATCTTTGCACTCTCAAAAGAGAAGGTAAAATTAAATTAAATTCTATTGTCAGTAACTCAAACACAAGTACTTCCCATTTGGTGGGTTAAAAACTTTACAGATATAACCAAACTTAGGTTGTCTGTAAGTGTTGTGTTTTCCTCGGTTGCAGGGTATTTACTTGGTGCAACCCAAGTAGATTTTATGATCTTATTGCTTTTATGTATTGGAGGTTATTGCATGGTAGGGGCAAGTAATGTTTATAATCAAATCATGGAGCGTGATTTAGACATCTTGATGGATAGAACAAAAAACAGGCCTATACCCGCTGGCATCATGAGTGTGGGTGCCGCCCTCTCAATAGCTATTGTTCTTACTGTTGTTGGTATTGCTGTATTGTATAGTATCAATCCGCAAACAGCCATGTTTGGCGCTATATCTATTTTTATATACGTGTTTTTATACACCCCATTAAAAACAAGAACACCCTTGTCTGTTTTTGTTGGCGCTTTTCCAGGAGCTATCCCCTTTATGTTAGGATGGGTTGCGGCTACCAACGATTTTGGTATAGAACCGGGAACTTTGTTTATGATACAATTTTTTTGGCAATTTCCTCATTTTTGGGCCATAGGATGGTTTTTATTTGATGATTATAAAAAAGGAGGCTTTTTTATGTTGCCTACTGGCAAAAGAGATCGTACCACAGCTGTGCAAGTTATTTTCTACAGTGTTTGCACTGTGCTCTCTTCTTTAATTCCTGCATTTGGGGTAACAGGAGATTTTTATATCACTCCAGTTTCGGCCATTATTATCTGCGGGCTAGGAATTTGGTTTGTATACTTTGGCTTAAAATTATATAAACAAAGAACAGATGCATCTGCCAAAGCGCTTATGCTGGTGAGTGTAAGTTATATTACCTTATTGCAAATCATATACGTGGCAGATAAATTTATTAGGTAAACAGCGCTATTAAAATTTAAAAATATGGACTACACACAGGGTACAGAGAAAGATAAAATAGCACGCGCTAAAAAGAACATGCTACTTTTTGGTATGATAAGTCTAGGAATGAGTTTTGCGGGTCTTACTAGCGCTTATATCATAAGTAAAGAACGCCCAGACTGGTTAACAGATTTTGAAATACCTCAAGCTTTTTTTATAAGTCTTGCTGTTATTATAGCAAGTAGTTTTACATTTATTTTGGCGAAAAATGCCGTAAAAAAAGAGCAAAACCCTAAAGCTATGGTCTTGCTCATTACCACGTTTGTTTTAGGTGTGGTGTTTGTCTATCTGCAATTTCTTGGTTTTTCTCAAATTATAGAAAATGGCTACTTTTTTACCGGTAGTGAAAGTAGTATTACCACTTCATTTATTTATTTAGTGGTGTTATTACACCTTGCACATATTGTCGTTGGTCTTGTTTGTGTACTTGCGGTAATTTATAATCATTACAAATTAAAATACACAAACGGAAAAACCCTTGGAATTGAACTTGCTACTACTTTTTGGCACTTTGTAGACCTTTTATGGGTGTATCTGTTTTTGTTTTTATATTTCGTGAGATAAAAAAATAATGTATTTTTGAACCAAATTAAAAATTGATTTCTATTTATGGAAACAACTGTTGCAACAACGGCCTCTAAAGGCGGTGTTTGGGGAGGTGGAAACCAACCTTTAAGAGCTAGTTATGGTAAAATGATGATGTGGTTTTTCATCGTCTCAGATGCTTTAACTTTCTCTGGATTTTTAGCTGCTTACGGCTTTTCAAGATTTAAATTCGTAGACGCATGGCCAATCGCAGATGAGGTGTTTACACACTTCCCGTTTTTACATGGTGTGCCTGCCCCTATGTTTTACGTAGCCTTCATGACCTTTATTTTAATTTTCTCTTCTGTAACCATGGTTTTGGCAGTAGATGCAGGGCACAAAATGAAGCAAAGTAAGGTTGCTATTTATATGTTTTTAACCATCATTGGGGGAGCCATATTTGTTGGTTCTCAAGCGTGGGAATGGGCAACTTTTATAAAAGGAGATTACGGAGCTGTAGAAACAAAAGGGGGTAAAATCTTACAGTTTTTAGATACAGAGGGAGACCGTGTGGCTATTGGAAGTTTTGCTCAGTCAATACCAGGATCTTCTGTCGAGCATCATGCTAGTAATGGTGTTTGGTTTATGAGTGGAAACAAACAAACCTCTTATAACTTTGAAGAAGTAAAAGCAGGGTTTTTAGCAAATGAGAATTTGTTAATACGCACTCAGTACTTAGATGAAAAGGGACATCCAACGGTTCTCTCAAGAGAGGCTTCAATTGAAAAAATTAAAAAAGATGGTAAACTTGTTGTAGAAGGTGCAAACCTAAAACGCAATGAGTATGGACATCCTTTATTTGCAGATTTCTTTTTCTTTATAACCGGATTTCACGGATTTCACGTTTTCTCTGGAGTTTTAATAAACATTATTATTTTCTTTAATGTTGTTATAGGTACCTATGAGCGCAGAAAGAGTTATGAAATGGTAGAAAAAGTTGGTCTGTACTGGCACTTTGTCGATCTGGTTTGGGTATTTGTATTCACCTTCTTTTACCTTGTTTAATAATAATATTTAGTAGTATATATAATGGGACATCACGAGCACAGTTTAGCAATTTTTAGAGGAAGGCTTAAGTTCAAGTCAATCGAACAAAAAATCTGGGGAGTTTTTACTTTCCTATCTATTATCACAATTGTTGAAGTTATATTTGGTATCATAAAGCCAGAGTCTTTAATGGTTCCTTTCATGTCTGCTTTTGAGGGCGGATTTATGGCAACAATGGCTAATATCTTTTTGTCACCATTTATCTTCATGAAGCCATTGAATCTCATATTTATAGTTCTTACCATTGTAAAGGCGTATTACATTACTTGGGATTTCATGCACATGCGTGATGAGACAAAAGCATTAAGACGTATGGTAGTTTGGACTGCTATTTTCTTGATCTGTTATTTAGTTTTAATTCTACTTGTAGAGGGAGACTACATCTTTGAGGTATATAAAAGCAACTATATTAAGTTTGACTTTTAAATTATTTACTCTGTAAAATATATTTAAACTCTCACCAAAAGGTGGGAGTTTTTTGTTTAATTTTTAATTGAATATTAACGAAGGGCTGCTTGGTAAACATCCTTTTGTAGTGTATTTTTGCAAACAAAATCAATCAATTGGAAACGCAACAAAACAGTATTAAAAAGAAAATAGTCCTAGCGGTCTTGTTTTTACTACCCATTGCTATTTATATGTTTTTTGCAACTGGTGTTAACAATTTTGGTAAGCTACCTGTGCTATCACAAGATGTACTTAGTGTTTCTAATTTCAAGGACCTTAACGGTAATGCGGTAACCCTTGATAACAAAATCACAATACTTGGCTTTTTTGGAGACACTCCATTGCAAACAAAAGCTTATACCTATAATCTTGCACATAAAATTTACAAAAAAAATCACGAGTATAAAGAATTTCAATTTTTGATTTTATTGCCTGAAAGCGCAAGAAACGGAGCAAAGATTTTGACGGCTAAGATTTCTGAGATAGCTCCCACAACCTCTTGGAAATATGCCTTTGGAACTCCACAGGACATACAAGATGTGTTTGGGTCTCTTAACAGTGGTTATTTTTTAGACAGCTCCCAATCTAGTAGTTTTGTATTTATAATTGACAAGGATGCGCATTTGCGTGGTAGAAATGATGACCCAGATGTTGCAGATGGTTTAGTATATGGCTATAATTCTGCAGATATTGGAGATATAAATAATAGAATGAGTGATGATGTTAAGGTGGTATTGGCAGAATATCGAAAGGCCACCAAAGAGAACAGCAGAAGAAATGAAATTTTAGTAAACCAATAATAATGAAAGCGAAGTATATAGGTCTTTTTGCTGTTATTTTAATTTTTGGGATCATTTTTATCCCAAAAATTCACAATCGTATTGTCAATAACACGATTGTAGATACCACTAGAATGAGCACAGCAAAAAGTCAAGAGGCTGACGTGGTTGCTGACACTTCTGAGCTGTTACTAACCCTGCAAGAGGTTCCCCCATTTGATTTTATAAATCAAGACAATGAAGGTGTAACCAATGAGTTTTATAAAGGCAAGGTCTATGTTGTAGAGTTTTTCTTTTCTAGTTGTACTACCATCTGCCCAATTATGAATAGAAACATGTTGCAAGTTTCTCAGGAGTTTGCAAATCAAGAAAATTTTGGAATTGCTTCTATATCTATAGATCCTTCTTTTGATACTCCAAAGGTTTTAAAGGAGTATGCAACCACATACAATGCAACCCATCCAAACTGGAATTTTTTAACAGGTAACCAACAAATAATTCACAAACTCTCCAACGAAGGTTTCAAATTATTTGCAGCACAAGACAAAGACGATATAGATGGTTTTTCTCATTCTGGTTTGTTTGCCTTGATTGATCAAAACGGAGTGGTGCGTTCAAGAAAAGACACCCACGGAAATCCTCTTTTTTATTACAACGGTTTAGAGCAAGAAGGGATAGACATGTTAATACAAGACATTAAAAAACTTTTATAATGAATACAAAACAAGTAGCATCAAATAACAAATACAATCTATGGATTTGGATTGTTTCAATCGCTATACCTGTAGTGGTAGCCATACTATTTACCGTGAGAATACCTGGTGTAGAACGCATGGGTTTTCTGCCCCCTATTTATGCCACTATAAATGCCTTAACTGCCATTGTTTTAATCATGGCACTCATTCAAATAAAAAAAGGAAATAGAAAAACACATGAGCTTTTTATGAAACTCGCCATAGGTCTTTCTGTGATGTTTTTACTGATGTATGTGGTGTATCACATGACTTCAGACTCTACCAAGTTTGGTGATATAAATGGTGATGGTATGCTTACCGATCTAGAATCTAGCGCTTTAGGTATGATAAAATATGTGTACTACTTCCTTTTATTTTCTCATATTTTACTATCTGTTACGGTCATCCCTTTTGTTTTGATTACTTACGTAAGGGCTATTAATGGAGATTTTAAAATGCATAAAAAAATTGCAAAAATCACCTTCCCTTTATGGTTGTATGTTGCCATAACAGGGGTTATTGTGTATTTAATGATATCTCCTTATTACTCTTAGTATGAAAATAGGATTGTTTTTGTTACTAGTTGTTATTTGTATACTTCCTGCGGAGGCTCAATGTGCCATGTGCCGCGCCGTACTTGAAAGTGAACAAAGCGGTACCGCTGCCAAAGGTATAAACAATGGTATTATGTATCTGATGATTTTTCCCTACTTGCTCGTAGGCACTGTTGGGTATTTGGTGTATAGAAATCGTCAAAAAACAAAGGCTTAGTTATTTTTTCACAAAAAGTAACAAACAAAGCAAATTTGAGTTTTGTCTTTGACCTCACTAGTACTTATTTTCTTCAAAAGTCTTAACAAGAATTTCACACAATAAAATCTTAAATGGAGTTACTTTGTAAATCAATACAACACAGCATGATTGAAATAAAAGATTTACACAAATCATACCACATGGGGAGCAATTCTCTTCATGTTTTAAAGGGCATTGATTTTTCTGTAAAAGAAGGTGAAATGGTATCTATTATGGGTTCTTCAGGATCTGGAAAATCTACTTTTTTAAATATTTTAGGGATGCTAGATGAAGCAGATTTGGGTTCTTATACATTGGATGGAAAGCATATTAAAAACCTAAACGAAAAAGTTGCCGCTACCTACAGAAACCAATTTCTTGGGTTTATATTTCAGTCATTTAATTTAATTAATTATAAGACAGCTCTAGATAATGTAGCAATGCCACTGTATTACCAAGGGGTAAAGCGTGCTCAGCGCATGGAAAAAGCTCATCATTACCTAGAAAAAGTTGGATTGGCAAATTGGGCTACGCATCTACCAAGTGAACTCTCTGGAGGCCAAAAACAGCGTGTTGCTATTGCCAGAGCATTAGCCAGTGATCCTAAGGTGCTATTGGCAGATGAGCCAACGGGAGCCTTAGACACACAAACCTCTTGTGAGGTTATGGAACTCATACAGCAAATTAATGATGAGGGTAAAACCATACTTTTGGTTACTCATGAAGATGACATTGCCCACATGACCAAGCGTATTGTCAAATTAAAAGATGGTTTAATTATAGATGACACAAAGGTAACTCAGATCAGAGCAATTGATGCTCTTAGTAAATCTCAAAGCCATGTTTGATATAGATCGCTGGCAAGAGATATTTGAAGCAATCGGAAAAAACAAACTCCGTACTTTTTTAACAGGACTTTCTGTTGCCTCTGGTATCTTTATTTTAGTTATTCTTTTGGGCTTTAGCAGTGGTATACAAAAAGGGGTTAAAAGCCAATTTGAGCAAGACGCTGTTAATCGTGTTTCTATTAGAACTCGCGTGACAACCAAAGAGTATAAAGGCTTGAATCCAGGAAGGAGAATACAATTGCACAATGATGATTTTTCTCAAATTAATACTACCTATGATGACCAGCTTGAATACAAAACTGCTATCTATAATATGTGGTCTAGTCAAGTTACCTACAAGGGTGAAACTGGAAATTACAGGTTAGAAGGAGCTAATCCAGACCAGCAATTTATTGAAAACGCAAGCCTAGTCTTTGGGCGTTTTTTAAGTCAAGATGATATGGATGAAAGTCGCAAAGTTGCTGTAATTGGTAATATCATAAAAGAGGACTTGTTTAAAGAAAAAAATCCTGTTGGAGAAATCATTTCTATCTTTGGTGTGAACTTCAAAGTAATAGGAGTTTACACAGATCCAGGCGGAGAAAGAGAAGAGGGGCGCGTTTTTGTGCCACTTCCAACAGCACAAATAGCTTTTAATGGTGGTGACAGGGTAAGGTCTCTAGCCTACACGGTGAAGATGAATGATGATTTTGAGCAGGCGGTTGCCCTTAGTACATCGCTTTCGCAAAACATCAAGCAAGATCTTCAATCAAAATATATTATAGCCCCTGATGATAGAAGCGCAGTTAGGGTAGACAACACCTTAGAAGAGGCAAAGAAGATATACAGTCTTATAGATATCATACGCAACGTATTTTGGTTTATAGGTATAGGAACGATTATTGCAGGTGTTGTAGGGGTTAGTAACATCATGCTCATAATAGTAAAAGAACGCACAAAAGAAATAGGAATACGTAAAGCTATCGGCGCATTACCAAGTTCTATCATTGGACTTATTTTGCAGGAGTCCATATTTATAACCTCCATTGCTGGTTTTATAGGTCTTTTTTTAGGGGTTGGTTTGTTGCAAGTTATAAGCCCTATGATTGACAATGATTTTATTAAATCTCCTCAGGTAGATTTTAATACAGCCATTACTACGGTGCTTATTTTGATTTTTTCAGGTGCCCTTGCAGGTTATTTTCCTGCAAGAAGAGCAGCTAATATTAAACCCGTAGAGGCTCTAAGAGACGAGTAATTTTTTAAACTACAATACAGACAAAAATAAAATGTTTAATACAGACCGCTGGAACGAAATACTCGAGGCACTTAATGCCAATAGATTTAGAACAATGCTCACCGCCTTTGGTGTGTTTTGGGGTATTTTTATTTTGGTTTTGTTGCTTGCTCTTGTTACAGGACTTAGAAACGGTGTGAGTAAAGATTTTGGAGATTTTGCAACCAATTCGATGTTTGTTTGGGGGCAAGGAACTTCAAAGCCATATAAGGGGTTGCCAAAGGGACGGCGAGTTCAATTTAAAATGATTGATGGTGAAGTTCTAAAAGAGAAAATACCAGAATTAAAAGTTGTTTCTCCAAGAAATCAGTTAGGGGGGTATCAAGGCACAAACAATGTGACTAGAAAAGAAAAAACAGGCGCTTTTAAAGTATGTGGTGATTACCCTGAGTTTATACTGCAGCAACCAATGGATATCCTCTCTGGGCGATTTATAAGTTATTCAGACATCAACGATAAGCGCAAAGCGGTGGTTATAGGCAAAGGTGTTGTTGAGAGTTTATTTGATATTACAGAAGACCCTATCGGTGATTATATTAAAATTAATGGTGTGAACTTTTTGGTGGTGGGCACCTTTAAATCCCCTAGCTCGGCAGGAGATAACGAAGAACTTGCCAATACGGTATATGTACCCTTTACTACCTTTAACCAGGTTTTCAATAATGCAGATAATGTAAGATACTTTGCCATAACGGCTCAAGATAATGTGAGTATTACCACCCTAAAACCAAGAGTGCTAGAGATCATGCGACAGCAACGTACCATACACCCTAATGACCAAAGAGCTATTGGTAATCGTGATTTGGCAGCGTCTTTTGAAAAAATTACAGGCCTGTTTGATATTCTGAAATTTGTAGGATTTTTTGTGGGCGCTTTGGTGTTGATGTCTGGGGTTATAGGCATTAGTAATATTATGCTAATTGTTGTAAAAGAACGCACCAAAGAAATAGGAGTACGACGCGCTTTGGGTGCAACACCCTGGGATATTAGAGCACAGGTATTGCAAGAATCATTAGTATTAACAATACTCTCTGGTATGGTAGGAGTTGCCTTTTCTGCCGGTGGTATTTGGATAATGAATTATATCTTATCTCTGAGTGGCCCAGTAGAAAATTTTGCTAATCCATCTGTAAACATTCAGGTTATTGCAGTGGCCTTATTAATTTTAATTGTCTCGGGTCTTTTGGCAGGTTTAATTCCTGCTACAAGAGCCACACAAATGAAACCCGTTGATGCACTAAGAGTAGATTAAAAGACTTGTGAGATTCAATTTTTCACAGAATATATAAATACGTTTAACTAAAAACAACCCAATTTTAAGGGATACATAAATGAAAAGAACAGGAACAATCATCACATTACTGGTTATAATTATTGCATTTTCTGCAGGTATTTGGTACATCTATTCAAAAGATAAAACAAATCCTGTGGTGTTTCAAACAGAAACAGCAAGTATAAAAACTATTGTCAAAAAGACGGTAGCCACAGGTAATATTGTGCCAAAAGAAGAGGTGTTAATCAAGCCAAATATTTCAGGTATTATTTCTGAAATATTTGTTTTAGCCGGGGATGTAGTCTCTAGTGGAGATTTGATCGCTAAAGTAAAAGTAGTGCCTAACATAAACTCTCTGAACAGTGCCAAAAACAACATTAACAGTGCAACAACTCAGGTAGAAACAGCACGATTGGCTTTGGAGAGTCAAAAAAACATCTACATGCGTCAAAAAGAATTGTTTGATAAAGAAGTGGTTTCTGCCAATGAATTTGACCAAGCACTTTTAAATTATAACCAAGCACAACAGAGGTACAATCAAGAAAATGTGTTGCTTACTGCCGCAAAACAAACCTTTGATATTGTAAAAACAGGTTCAGCAAAAGGCTTGGGTGCCGCGGCCAATACAGAAATTAGAGCTACTGTGTCTGGTATGATTTTAGATATTCCAGTAAAAGTTGGTAACCAGGTCATAGAATCAAATAACTTTAATGATGGAACAACCATTGCTACTATTGCAGATGTCGAGAAAATGATTTTTGAGGGAAAGGTAGATGAGAGTGAGGTTGGAAAAATCACAGAAAACCTTCCTTTAGAGATTACCGTAGGTGCTATTGAAAACCAGAAGTTTAATGCTGTTTTAGATTTTATTGCTCCCAAGGGAGTGAGTGAAAATGGAGCCATACAGTTTGAAATAAAAGGAACCCTTAACAATCAAAACGCCACCTTTATTAGAGCAGGGCTGAGTGCTAACGCCTCGATTATTCTTGCAAGGGCAGAAAATGTTCTAAGCATTAAAGAAGCCCTGGTACAATATGATCCAAAAACAAAAAAGCCATTTATAGAAATAGCCACTGGACCTCAAAAATTTCAACGCAAAGATATTGACCTTGGTGTGAGTGATGGTCTTTTTGTTGAAGTACTCGGCGGGATAACACAACAAGACAATATTAAAGTTTGGAATCAATTAAAACCTACAACATCAGGAAAGTCTTGGTAGAAATTAATGTATTATTTTAACAAATAGTGTAACAATTTACCAAAGCTAAAGACTTACACAACAACTACAATCAACGTATGAAAAAGTTAGGAATTTTATTTTTTGTCTTTACCATATCAACTGCAGCTCATGCTCAGGTAAAGAAATGGACACTTTCACAGTGTGTGCAGTACGCCCTTGAGAATAACATATCTGTCAAGCAAAGTGAATTAGATCTAGCAGCTACAGATATTGAAAAAATGTCTGCAAATGGTGCGTTATTACCCTCATTAAATTTTAGCACAAGTGCTTCAGAGAATACGGGTTTAAGTTTCAACCCTTTAACCAATAATGCACAAACCACCACATTTCTATCTGTAAATGGATCTGTGAATGTTGGGTATACCCTCTTTGATGGTTTGAGAAATTATAGAAGAGTACAACGTGCAACTTTGTCTCAACTCTCTAGCCAATACAGATTGGCAAAAATGAAAGATGATATTTCTTTATTTGTTGCAAATGGATACTTGCAAGTATTATTAAATAAAGCAAACACAGCTGCAGTTATTGCTCAAAACCAAGTAACCAAACAGCAGATAGAGCGCACCCAAAAGCTAATAGATGCTGGTGTTTTGCCAAGGGGAGACCTCTTAGAGATTGATGCAACAGATGCCTCTGAGCAGCAGCGTATTGCCGTGGCAGAAAACGCCGTTAGAATTTCTTTAATTAGCTTGGCGCAATTACTGCTTATCAAAGACTATGAGAATTTTGATATTGTAGATGAAGACTATCAAGTGGTAAACAACGCAATAGCATTAAAAACTGTAGATGAGCTTATAGAAGGAGCAAAACAGACGCGCTCTGAGGTTAAAATTGCAGAGCAAAATGTGACTATTTCAGAAAAAGATTTACAAATAGCAAAAGGGGCGCGTTTGCCTACACTAAGTGCCTTTTTTGGATATAATTCTCGGTATACAGATGCAACTTCTTTCACTCAAAACCTAGATCCGGACAATCCTTTTATTACCCAAGAAATAGGGATTGTTGAGCAAACCGGACAATCTGTGGTTGGGCAATTTCCAAACACCATTAGTAGAGAAGTTCAGGCAGATGCTTTCTTAGATCAAGCCTACGAGAATGACGGTATTAGTTATGGCTTACAATTAAGCATTCCAGTATTTAACGCATTTTCTGTAAGGGCTAATGTAAAGCGTAGTCAAATTTCTCTGGAGAGAAATAAACTTCAATTACAGCAAGCTTCCTTAGATCTAGAATCTAATGTATATCAAGCATATGTTGACGCAGAGGGTTCCAGGAAAGCCTATCAAGCAGCTCAAAAATCTGTAACATCCCAAGAATTAGCCTACCAATATGCAAAAGATAGATATGACGCAGGGGCAACAAATGCCTTTGATTTTAGTCAATCCAAATTACGTTATGACAACGCGCAGGTAGAGTTAAATAGAAGTAAATACGATTATATTTTTAAAATCAAGGTGTTGGAGTTGTATTTTGGCATTCCAGCAACCGAGTTAAAATTTTAATATGAAGAAAAAAACACTTTTTTGGATTTTAGGTATTGTTATAGTGACTTTAGTTGTTCTTATTGGCGGTAAAAAAGCAGGAATGTTTGGTGAAACCAATAGGGGTAAAGAGGTTGAAATTGCAAAAATAACTCCGATAGATATCATTGAAACAGTTGCTGCTACAGGAAAAATACAGCCAGAGGTTGAGGTAGCTCTCTCCTCTGAAGTATCTGGAGAAATTATCTTACTCCCAATTAAAGAAGGGCAAGAGATCAAAAAAGGAGAACTACTTGTGAAAATCAATCCAGATTTAATTCAAGCAGCGGTAAGCCAAAGCCAAGCGGGACTTCAAAATATAAAAGCACAATTAGCACAAGCCGAGGCCTCTGCTAGAAATGCTAAGGCAAACTACCAAAGAAATAAAACTCTTTTTGAAAAAGGTGTGATTTCAAAATTAGATTGGGACCGTTCTATTGCAGAGTACGAGGGTGCCCAGGCCAATGTAGAATCTGCTTTTTACAGTGTAAAGAGTGCAGCGGCAAGTTTAAAACAGTCTAAGGATAATCTATCTAGAACCGCAATCTATGCGCCGATGTCTGGTACAATTTCAAGACTGGCAGTAGAACTGGGTGAACGTGTTGTGGGAACTGCACAAATGGCTGGAACAGAAATTGTACGTGTTGCAGATCTTACCAATATGGAAGTTGAGGTAGATGTTAATGAAAATGACATTGTAAAAGTAAATGTTGGAGATCAAACCATTGTGGAGGTTGATGCTTATTTAAAAAGAGAATTTAGGGGTGAGGTTACAGAAATCGCAAATTCAGCCCTTACTGCTTTGTCTGCAGACCAGGTAACAAACTTCAAGGTAAAGGTTCGTATTTTGCCTTCATCATACTCAGATTTAACTCAGGGTAAGCCAGAGAGCTACTCTCCATTTCGTCCAGGAATGACAGCAACAGTAGATATCATTACCAATAAAAGAACTCAAATTGTAGGTGTACCAATTAGCGCTGTGGTTATTAAAACCGACACTACGTGTACTAAAGAAAAAATAGACAAAAAGAAAATCACCTCCGAAAAACAAGAGAAATACGAAGTAGTTTTTGTTAAAAACGGAAATAAAGCAGCGCTTAGAGTTATTAAAACAGGAATCCAAGATGACAGCAATATTGAGGTTTTGACTGGACTCTCTCAAGGAGACCAAGTAATTACTGGACCCTACAATACGGTTACAAAATCATTGAAGTGCGATGATTTGATAGCTATCAAACAAGAACAGCAGCAAGACTAATGGCAACCATACTTTGCATAGAAACGGCCACCAAAAATTGTTCTGTAGCCCTGTGTGTAAATGGAAAGGTTGTTGCTTTACAGGAAGATAATCCAAAAAACAAGCCCGAGAAGCGATTTTCTCACGCAGAAAAATTACAAGGATATATTTTACAGGTTTTAGTAGAGGCCAATGTTTCTAAAAATGATTTGGACGCCATAGCTGTAAGCAAAGGCCCCGGATCTTATACGGGCCTTAGAATTGGTGTATCTGCTGCAAAAGGACTCTGCTACGCCCTTGAGATTCCTTTGCTTGCTATTTCTACTCTAGAGTCATTGGCAAGACAGGTCACTGGATCTGTAGTAGTACCCATGTTGGATGCAAGAAGAATGGAGGTGTATAGTGCTGTTTTTTCTTCTGGGATGGACCCTATTAGAGAAATACTGGCCCAAATTATAACACAAGATTCTTTTAACACTTACCTTGAAAAGGGCAAGGTAACATTTATTGGTGATGGTGTAGAGAAATTTGAAGCCGTATGCACCCACCAAAATGCAGTTTTTATTAAAGATGCACTACCTTCTGCCTCTCAAATGGCACAGATTGCTACACTAAAATTCTCTCAAAACGAGATTCAAGATGTTGCTTATTTTGAACCTTATTACCTTAAAGATTTTATTTCTTTATAAAGGGTTTGTTGTCTTATTTTATTTTTTTTTATTTGGTTTCTCATTGGCTAAGGCTCACTAAATCAAATCAATTATACGTATTTTTAGCCCGTGGATACTAATACATATGATGTTATAATAATTGGTGGTGGCGCGGCAGGGTGTTTTGCAGCAATCAACCTTAAAACAAAAGCTCCAAAGCTCAAAATTGCAATACTAGAGAGAGGAAGTCAAGTTCTTACGAAGGTTAAAATTTCTGGTGGTGGTAGATGTAATGTTACCCACGCAGAGTTTGTACCAAGGGAGCTTTCTAGAAACTACCCAAGAGGAGAAAAAGAATTATTGGGCCCTTTCCATACTTTTATGACTGGTGACACCCTAGCTTGGTTTGAAGAGAGAGGTGTTCCTATCAAAATGGAGGAAGATGGTAGAATGTTTCCGGTTTCAAATACATCACAAACTATAATAGATTGTTTTTTAGACGAAATAGCTACTTTGGGTATTTCTCTTTTAAAAGAACACCCTGTCAAAGAAATTCATAAACTAGAAGATAGTTGGAGCCTTACAACAACCAGTAAAATACTTCTGGCCAAAAAGATAGTTATTGCTACAGGCTCTAATCCAAAAATATGGAATATTCTCAGGGCTTTATCACATACCATTGTTGCTCCTGTTGCTTCTTTATTTACCTTCAATATAAAGGATCAAAGAATTTTAGATCTTCCTGGGGTATCCTCGCAGGTTGGTATACAAGTAATAGATCAAAAGGGCAAGGTTGTCCTGCAAAGCGAAGGTCCTTTGCTTATAACACATTGGGGTATGAGTGGGCCAGCAATCTTAAAGCTTTCTGCCTGGGGAGCAAGGATTTTAGAAGCCTTAAGTTATACATTTACAATTGTTGTAAATTGGTTGGTAGACCAAGCTCAAGAAGATGTTTTGCTGGACTTAGTAAAGCTTAAAACAAAGCATCCAAAACAAACCATTGCCAAATATCCTCAATTTAATATTCCTAGGCGCTTGTGGCAAAGCATTGTGAAAACAAGTGGTATTACTCCTGTAGAGATTTGGGCAGATATACCTAAAAACAAACTTAAAAACCTTGCCCAGCAACTCACACAATCTTATTTTGAGGTTTCTGGAAAAAGCACCTTTAAAGAAGAATTTGTAACTGCAGGAGGAGTTGCATTACAGGAGATTAACTTTAAAACCTTTGAGAGTAAAATTCACAATAATTTATATTTTGCTGGAGAGGTAATTAATGTTGATGCCATTACTGGAGGGTTTAATTTTCAAAATGCTTGGACGAGTGCCTATATTGTCTCCAAAGCAATCTCTGAAGAGTTAAACCAGTAAACAAATAGTACTATTTCTTCATTTTTAAAAGAAAGCTATTTGCGTATCTTTACGGTTTAAACATTTGCCCATTAATACACGGCCCCTATATGACCATTCAAGATTTCATTCCATCACCTTATACAGAAATAGCAAAAAATGCAAGTGTGTCATATCAATCACCTAGTAACATTGCACTAGTAAAATATTGGGGGAAATACGGCGAGCAACTTCCTCAAAATGCTTCTGTAAGTTTCACACTTAGTAGGTGTAAAAGTGAAACTACCTTGCATTTTGAAAAAAAGAATAAGGGCGGTTATGATTTTGAGGTATATCTAGATGGAGTCAGGGAGGAAGGTTTTGAACCAAAAATCCATAAATTTTTTCAACGCGTAGAGCAGTATCTTCCTTTTATTAATGAGTACCGTTTTGTTATTAAAACACAAAATACATTTCCCCACAGTAGTGGTATTGCTAGTTCTGCCAGTGGAATGAGCGCCCTTGCAATGTGTCTTGTAGCCTTAGAGTGTCAATTATACAACGATAAAAATAACCTACTTCAAAACAACTCCTACCAGTTACAAAAAGCATCTTTTCTCGCTCGTTTAGGTTCTGGAAGTGCTGCTAGGAGTATCAATGGCCCTCTAGTTGTATGGGGTGCACACCCAAAGATAGAGGGTAGTAGTAATCTTTTTGGAACACCATATCCATATAAAGTTCATGAAAATTTCAGTAATTATCATGACACGATTTTATTGGTAGACAAAGCACAGAAGCAAGTAAGTAGCACGGTAGGACATGACTTGATGCACAATAATCCTTATGCCACCCAACGTTTTGAGAAAGCAAATAGTAATTTACAAGAACTTATTCCTATTTTCGAATCTGGAGATTTAGATTCTTTTATAGCCCTTGTAGAGAGTGAAGCGCTGCAGTTACATGCCATGATGATGGCCAGTTCTCCATATTTCATCTTAATGAAACCAAATACCTTGGAGATTATTGATAGTATCTGGAATTTCAGAAAAACAACACACAGTAAGGTCTGTTTTACCTTAGATGCTGGTGCTAATGTGCATGTATTATATCCCTCTAGTGAAAAAAAGCAAGTGCAGCAGTTTATCAAAAACGAGTTGTCTAAGTATTGTAAAGACGGTACTTACATTGATGATATTGTAGGTTTTGGAGCCTCTGCCATTTAATGTTTTTACAAGTTGTAACCCAATTACTATAGTATATTTTTGGTCTTGTTTTTAATATTTCCGTAACAGTATATTTACTCTTTTAGAGTATATTTGTATTTATTATGTACCTTTAATGGTATAATCAAATTATTTTATGAAAGGTCCTCTTTTTTATTCAAAAATATTACTCTTCGGAGAGTATGGTATTATCAAAGATTCAAAAGGACTTTCTATCCCTTACAATTTTTTTAAAGGTGCTTTAAAGACAGATTCTCAAGCAACAGATCTTACTAAAAGTTCCAACGAGAGTCTACATCATTTTGCTGGGTATTTAAAACAGCTTCAACAAGACAACCCCGCGCTTGTTGCCTTTAATATAGAGGCATTACAAAATGATATAAATCAGGGGATGTATTTTGATAGTAGTATCCCTCAGGGATATGGTGTTGGAAGTAGCGGCGCACTAGTTGCAGCTATTTATGATAAATATGCCACACATAAAATCACCGTACTTGAAAATTTAACTCGTGAAAAGTTACTGACATTAAAGAAAATATTTGCTTCTATGGAATCTTTCTTTCATGGTAAATCTTCTGGTCTTGATCCATTAAATAGTTATTTAAGTTTGCCGATACTTATCAATAGCACCGAGGATATAGAAAGCGCAAATATACCCTCTCAGACAATTGATGGTAAAGGCGCGGTATTTTTGTTAGACACTGGTATTGTTGGAGAAACAGCTCCTATGGTACATATCTTCATGGAAAAAATGAAACAAGAGGGCTTTAGAAATATGTTAAAAAATCAATTTGTAAAGCATACAGATGCTTGCGTACATGATTTTTTAAAAGGAGATGTAAATTCTCTTTTCTCTAATGTGAAGCAACTCTCCAAAATAGTGTTGGATAATTTTAAACCAATGATTCCTAAGGCATTTCAATCACTCTGGAAAAAAGGAATTGAAACCAATGCTTACTATTTAAAATTATGCGGCTCAGGCGGCGGAGGTTACATGCTTGGTTTTACCCAAGACATTGACAAGGCAAGAAAAGCACTTAAGGGACATACCTTAGAAGTGGTTTATAACTTCTAGATAACGCTCAATTCATTACATTTTTATGTTAAGCAGAAAACAAAAACACATCATGTTAAAGTTTTTTAGCTTGTTCTCTGTAGTTAGAGGGTATAATATCCTGGTCATTATTCTAGCCCAGTACCTAACTTCAATTTATATCTTGGCACCAGAGTTACCTCTTGGAGATATTCTTTTTGATGTCAATGTACTGATGTTAGTTTTATCCTCTGCTGCAGCAATTGCCGCTGGTTACATTATTAACAGTTTTTATGACAGTGATAAAGATCTTATCAATAGGCCAACTAAAACAGTTTTGGATAGGTTAGTGAGCCAAAACACGAAGTTGTCTGGGTATTTTATTTTGAATTGTCTTTCACTTGTCTTTGCAAGCTATGTTTCTTTTAGGGCGGTACTATTTTTCTTGATATACATTTTTGCCATTTGGTTTTATTCTCACAAACTCAAGAAGTTTTTATTTATAGGAAACCTAACCGCTGCCATTTTAGCGGTTATTCCCTTTTTTGCAGTGTTTATTTACTATCAGAATTTCAACAATGTAATTTTTGTTCATGCCACCTTCTTGTTTTTACTCATTGCCATGAAAGAGCTTACCAAAGATTTAGAGAACATCAAAGGTGATCTGGCTCAAAATTACAAAACCATTCCGGTTGTATATGGAGTGATTGTTTCCAAAACAATGCTTACCGCCCTGAGTATTGCCACGTTAATTCCTGTGGTATTATTACTGCTTTATTTTTCAATAGGATATATGGATTATTATTTTTACGGTAGTATTATAGCACTGGTATTTTTTGATATTATTCTCTGGAAATCTAGTAAAAGAAACCACTTTCTTACATTACATAATATGTTGAAATTAATCATTGTGATAGGGGTCTTTAGTATTGTTTTGATAGATGTACACCTGGTATTGAGCAGGGTTTTTTAAGTTACTTTGTTTGCTCTTGATGTAATAAAATTACTAACTTAGTAGCATGGAAAAACAAAATTTACTCAATGTAGCTTTATCTCAAATTGCCCCTGTATGGTTAGACAAAGAGGCTACGCTGCAAAAAATATATTTCCAAATACAACAAGCGGCAGATCGTAACACAGAACTTATTATTTTTGGTGAGGGTGTATTGCCTGGCTACCCATTTTGGCTTGCCTTGGCAGACGGTGCCCACTGGAACACTTCCTTAAATAAAGAGCTTTATGCCCATTATCTTCATAATTCCATCACAATAGAAAATGGTGATTTAAATCACATTTGCGCTTTGGCAAAAAAACACCATATTGCAATTTATTTGGGTATTATTGAACGCCCACTAGATAGAGGTGGCCATAGTGTTTACGCCTCTTTGGTGTATGTTAATCAACAGGGAGAAATTCAATCTGTACACCGTAAATTACAACCCACCTACGATGAACGTTTGGCATGGGCCCCCGGAGATGGAAATGGCTTACAAGTACACTCTTTGAAACAATTTACCGTTGGCGGGCTAAACTGTTGGGAAAATTGGATGCCATTACCAAGAGCGGCTTTATATGGGCAAGGAGAGAATCTGCACGTTGCTGTTTGGCCAGGAAGTGATCATAATACCAAAGATATCACTAGATTTATAGCAAGAGAGTCTCGTAGTTACGTGCTTTCTGTGTCTGCTTTGATGTCTAAAAGTGATTTTCCTTTACAGACTCCTCATTATTCAAAAATCACAGAAAATTGCCCAGATATATTGGCAAATGGAGGTAGCTGTATTGCTGGGCCAGATGGCCAGTGGATTTTAGAGCCAGACACCCACACAGAAGGAAATATCTACCATACCCTTGATTTTAACAAAGTGTATCAAGAACGCCAAAATTTTGATCCAGTTGGGCATTACTCTCGGCCAGATGTCACCAAATTAAGAATAAACACTGAGCGGCAATCTACCATTAGTCTTGTTGATTCTAAAAAGCAGTTATAGCGTAAGACCCTGTTAGCTTCACTTTTTAGCGTCATTTTTGTTTCAATTATTGCCCAACAAGGAATCCATGAAATTAGTAAATTAAAGCGTATCTTTGCGCCCAATTTAAATCACCTGGATTCCAGAAATTTACATCATGAGCAGAAACGATAACAAAACAAAAGGAGCTAGCAAAGGGCACGGTAAAAACACAAAGTTTAAAAGCAATGATCGCAATGCAGTGTCTAAGCCAAGGGTTGGAAAATCTAGAGCAGGTGATGTAAAGCCAAAGGTTGTTGCACCAAAATCAGCTACCAAAAAACACGTTGTTGTTGATGGTATACGATTAAATAAATATATATCTAACAGTGGTATTTGTTCTCGCAGAGAGGCAGACACCTATATAGCTACTGGGCTAGTTACTGTAAATGGTAAGATTATTAATGAAATGGGGTACAAGGTAAAACTTGAAGATGATGTACGCTTTGATGGTCGTCGTCTAAATCCCGAACCGATGTCTTATGTGCTATTAAACAAGCCTAAAGGCTTTGCCACCACTACAAGTGAAAGCAAAGGCAATACTGTTATGGATTTAGTGGCAAATGCTTCTTCTGGTCGTATTACTCCTATTGGGAGGTTGGGTAGAAACGCTACGGGGCTCTTATTTTTTACCAATGATGATAAACTCAAAGAAAAACTCAGTAAAAAGGGAATGGAACGATTGTTTCATGTAGAGTTAGATAAGAACCTAAAAGCTTCAGATTTAAAGGAGATTTCTGATGGAATACAAATAGGACCAAAGAAAATACAAATCGAAGAAATAAGTTACGTAGACAACAAACCGAAAAAGGAAATTGGTTTAAAAATCAAACACATGGGTAATAGTGTGATTCGTGAAATATTTGATCATTTAGGGTATAACATTTTGCGTTTAGACTGTGTAACTTTGGCACATTTAACCAAAAAAGATCTTCCAAGAGGACGTTGGAAAACACTTACTAAAGAAGAATTAGAACTTTTCTCTATGCTCTAAAGGCCAAGAAAATATATTTTTAATTAAATCACAACTCCCTTTTTAGGGAGTTTTTTTATCAAAAGCTCCCAAAGAGCTACACAGATTACCACACTGTATTGTATGGCTACCAGTAATAGGTTCTCTTCAAATCCCTCTGGCCTATAGGCGCTGTAACTAAAACAAATCATAAAGCTCCAAAGTACCGCATACCGATAGTTTGTAAATACACAAAGTAACAATGGGGTAGCTATATACCAAGGGTGTACCGTTGTAGCCAATAAAAAGTATATTGATACTGCCAGTAACATACCAATTATTAGGTTTTGTGTAGTATTGTATTTTCTAAATAAAGAAAGCAGCACAACACAAATAAAAACCACTATTGGTAAAATGAGCCCAACGGTTGCTATGATATTCCAACCTATGGTTTGAAATCCAATCCAACGTATGATATAATAGACACTTGCATTAAATTCAAAACTTTGAAACCACAAACCAATAGTAGCACTAAAATTGGTAATAAAGGTCTTTGATACAAAGGGTGCAAAACAAAGTACTATAGTTGCAAGTGTGACCCAATAAAATTTTTTCATTTTCCAAAACCCTTTACCAAAAAGTCCCTTTGGAACTAGATATTTGTAAAAAAGCGGTAGAAAGAGTAAGGGTACTAACTTTACAGAGATAGAAATTCCAAGTGTTATTGCCGCCAGCACCCATCTTTTTGTATCTAGCAGATATAATGACCAAATAACAAAAAAGAGCATTACAGCTTCAAAGTGTAAGTTTCCAGTTAGTTCTATGATAATAAATGGGTTTAAGAAATACCAAAAGATATTTTTTACAGGCATCTTGAGCCTCTCTAGTAGTTTTTTACCGAAATATAATATGCCTATATCTGCCCCAATAATAAGTATCCGCAGCCCAATTACAGATCCAAGGATTGAGTTTTTTGCAAACAGGGCTGCTAAGGCAAAACACAATTGATTTATTGGTGGGTAGTTACTGTAGTGGCTCGCATTAAGATTCCCCATACCTTGAATAAGAGCCTTGGCATTTGGGATTGTATCTAAAGAAATTAAATCTTGGGCTATTTGAGAGCCATTTGCTAGTTGCCCTGGTGTGAACACATAGGGATTTATACCCAAAATAAGAAGTCTCCCGTCCCAAATAAATCGATAAAAGTCTTGAGAAAGGTTTGGGATAGCAGGCAAGAATAACACTCTTGCTGTAATGCCAAGGAGCGCCCATATCCAAAAATTGAATTTTGTAAATTCAATGATTCTCCAAGCCCCGTAAAACAACCCAGTGTATAAAAGTAATAGGTTTAAAAAATCACTTCGTTCTAGAAAATAACCAAACAGAAAATACAGAAAAATGCTCCCAATACTAGGGATTAGAAGCGGTTTGTATGGGAGTAGATGTTTGATTATTTGTATTGAATTACATTAGGTCCGGTAGAGTCTTTTATTAATCTTGCCACTGTGCAATAAATAGGTTGGTATCTCTGCCGCCTCCATTATTTCTATTAGATGAGAAAGCTAAAAATCTACCATCATTGCTAAAAACAGGAAAGGCATCAAATGTTTCTCCATGGGTCACACGCTCTAAGTTTTTGCCGTCTAAATCTATTAAATACAAGTTAAAAGGGAACCCTCGTTCTGCCTCGTGGTTGCTACTAAATAAAATTTTCTTTCCACTGGGATGAAAAAACGGACTCCAGTTCGCATTACCTAAATTGGTGAGTTGTTTTAAATTACTACCATCTGCATCACAAATATATAATTCCATGTCTACAGGCTCTACAAGCCCTTCTGCTAGAAGGTCTTAGTATTTTTTAATTTCAGAGGGAGTTTTGGGTCGTGAAGATCTAAATATTAATTTAGTTCCATCTGGCGAGAAAAATGCCCCTCCATCATAACCCAATTCATCGGTGATTTGCTTTACATCGCTACCATCAATATTCATGGTATAGAGTTCAAGATCACCACTACGGGTTGAGGTAAATACAATTTTATCTCCCATCGGAGACACCGTGGCCTCTGCGTCATAACCAGGCTCTGTGGTTAGCTGTGCTGTGATATTACCTTGTAAATCTGCCACAAAAATGTCAAAGCTATCATACACTGGCCACACATAATTTCCATTTTTTCTGAGCGGGACCTCTGGACAATTTTCATCAACAAGGTGGGTGCTTCCATAGACATAATGTTTATTGTCTGGTAAGAAATAAGCGCAGGTAGTTCTTCCCATACCAGTTGAGATCATTGGAGGTTTGGTATCTTTAAATGTTTGGGTTGCATCCATTAAAAACATTTGGTCACATGCTACATCCCAATCTTTAAAATTAGATTGAAAAACCAATTGTTTGTCATCAAAGCTCCAATAGGCTTCTGCGTTATCTCCACCAAAGGTTACTTGACGTATGTTTTTAAGATGAATTTCTTCTGGATATATAAGCGTGTCTTGTGTTATGGGGTCTAACACTGTTTCCCGAACACCACCTGTTAGGCTTAGCTTTTTGTTTACTATTGTGGTAGTCTGTGTTAAGACTTCTGTTTTTTCTTGGGTGTTGTTTTTACAAGAAAGTAGAAAACAAAAAATGGCTAGGGTAGTTAGGTATCTCATATTTCAGTAATTTTGTACAAAAATAAGGATATGCGTTTAGTTAT
>Ga0115547_1000576_pt1 | contig 23611 bp, 31 predicted proteins | sample COGITO_mtgs_1004_3_FD_87185 | JGI IMG/M metagenome (GOLD analysis project Ga0115547, IMG submission 87185) | Pelagic marine microbial communities from North Sea - COGITO_mtgs_100420 | ecosystem: Environmental > Aquatic > Marine > Epipelagic | place: Germany:Helgoland, sampling site Kabeltonne...
GATATACAATGTGTTGATGAAGAAGTAGCCGACGAACGAAACCATTCCGAGTGGTAACCATGCAACAAAAAGCATGTATAAACTCAACGCTACACGACCAAAACCTTGTGATTCAGGCCAGCGTTTGAAGGCAACTGCAAGTGGCCACCATACAAACGTAATGACCATTTTTGGGATAGTCATCAGCCACCACCATGTTGCTCTACAGGCAATGATCCCTCCACGATACAAAATCGCAAAGAAAGTGCCAATTCCCGAAATAAAATTTCTAAAAGCTTCCATTGATATCTCCTTCCTGAGATGTAAGTGATTGTTCTCTGATCTTTCAAAAAACAATTTCTATTCACACTTATACCACATTTTAAGAAAAATGCAATGATAAAGCGCGCCTACTTTGTAAGCGCGCTTGTGTCTTGTGTTTAGTGTCCCCTCTTCATATACTTAATTTTCTCTGTTTTGTCCAAAAATACAAACCGAGGAACACGACAATCTCAAGAGCATGTAGTAGTCCGCTTGCAGGCATCCATTCAAGAAGGCCCGTAACTGCTGCAGGTGCCTGAAGCCACGTGAGTTCATGCTCAAAGCGGAAATTTTTAGCGTAGATATCATCTCCTCTAAAAAACGTATTTGAAATGAACGACTTAATCGTATGAGAACCTGGCAGGCCCAATGGTGCCCATGTAAGCAGGATGCTTACAACAAGCAACGTTATTCCGAGCAAACCCCACATCAACGCTGCTCTTTTTTCGAAGCATTATCAGCGGTGGCTTTAGACCAGTTGTATACATCAGTGATTGGTGACCACTTGTGCTTCTGATAGGCCCATTCGCTCAGAAAGTACACCACTGCACCCATGAGCATACCATCAATAAACAGCGGCGTGAACGGAATCAGAATGCCCAGGATACCCAAAGCAAACGACATCGTTCGCGGCAGGCGCATATGATCGTGTTTGAACCAGCCTTTCTTCTTGCTGAGGTAATAGTGCACCCCAATGAGTGCAAACAAAACCAAGAGATTGAGATAGATCATGATGTTCCCCTTTCTTTTGAACAAGTCAGATTTACTTTTTATACTATAACACAGATTATACAAAAGAAAAGACCGCACGAGATACCTCGTGCGGCTTTATTTTTTATTTTATCGGATCAACTTGATCCAAAGAACAATTTGTTACAACTCCAAACCAGAAGATTTGCTTGCCACATCGTAGAACTCTTGCACTCGTGCAAGCGCCCATGAGCGACGGGGGTTTTTCCACTTCTTGGCATACCCCTCTACAAAGGCGGTTTTCTGATGACGATACATCAAAGGGACAAAACGCCCACCTTGTATATAGGTCAGCAACTGCCACACTACTTCGCGTGAGCTATTGCTTAAGCTATCGCTTGGATGAAACAGGTACATCATTATTTCAGATGATGCTTCTGGCATCTCTCCCCTCTTGAGAGAACTCCGAACCCGTGTAAGTTCGAGATGCTCATCAAGTTGACTCTGGTACTTTTGCAGCAATGCCTTTCGTTTTATCTTACTTACCGCACCATAATCAAGACGAGCTTCTTCTTTGTCGAGTACATCAACCAAGAAAGATTCTGCAATGACTTTTAGTCGAAACAAGTGGTCTTGCCACCAGTTGATACTAGTTTCAACATACCCATGCTCCAGTAAATATTCAAGGGCGGTTTCATCCGCCTTAAATACCGTATGGTCGTCCACCACACTCATGTCACGCGCAAAGATGCGCGGGTCACTGTTTTGTGAACGAAGTACAAATGCTCCACCAAACTTCTTAGAGTAGAAGTCTGTTACATCAGAGAACTGAAAGTCCCTGATGATAAGCGACCGCTTCCGTAGGTCTCCTTGCTCTTGAGCAGTCTGCACAAGGGCCAAGAGTAATTCCTCGTCGAGATGGACGTCGTCTTCTGTATTCCAACGATGCACGAGGGCATGTTGTCTCCTCGCGTGATCCATAAGACCAGACGGCGTCGATGCTCGTACCATAACTTCTTGCACCATCAGGAGATCCGAAGGAGCAGCAAAATGATCGACCTCTTCATCGAGATCAAGGCAAATTGCAGTTTCTTTCGTCACTTCTTGAATCTGTACCTTGTGAGTTTTAAACCACTGATACATCATCCTCCAATCAAATGAATGAAATGGAAAATAGACAGGTGCTGAAGCTTGCTCAGGAGTCAGGATGATTGCCAACGGATTGGAAGCACCATGACTCAGATAATAATCATTTCCCTTTTCATCAGCGATTTCAGGGCTCCATCCCATTTGATCAATCTGAAAGGTTTTGAGTTTCGTTTGTTCAAGTCCTAAATGCTCTAGAGCATCGTTGTACCGTTTTACGAGCACGGAACTATCAACTTGTACGAGACCGCGTCCAAAGAGACCAGCCTCAATGAGTTCTTTCATTCGTGGCATACTGCCTCCTTTTCATACAGTTTCTTCGAAGAAGTAACTAGGGCGCACTGGGCGACAAAGCCGCCCCGTGCTGTTTTTTAGCCTGCTGACCGAACACGCTGATTCACAGTCTCACGCACACGTTGTGCCTTGACCTGTTCCTCAACCTCTCGGTCAAACTGCGCATCAGCGATGCGTGCATAGTTATCGAGATACCGAACTGCCTCCTGCCGATAGATATCAGCAAACTGCAACCCTTGCATGTTCTCATTACGCAACTGAATCACCATTTCTTTTTGACGATCGTAGTCTAGCTGACAAAACGCCTCGGGTGTTTCGAACCATTCCTCAGGAAGGTCGAAATCCATAATGCGTTGATCAACAGCGCTTTGAATATTTCGCACATCCCGTGAGGAAAATGCATCAAAACGTTGCATGAAAGCCAGGTACAAGTTTGCAAAGAAGTCATGTGAGCGAAGATCAAACTTAAACGCGACATCGGTAAAAATGTCGTGCACCGTCTTATGCTCTGGTTCATCACGAGTTTGTGATGCACCAGCCATGCTTTTAAGCGCTCCTTGTGCAGACATGTAGTCATACTCAGGCTTAGTCAGGTCGTTAAACCCTTCTTGGTCAGCAAACTTCTTGAACCAAATATAGTCCTGATCAAGGAAATCAGACACTGTGTCTGCTCCATCGATGACCATACGACCCTGAATACGCGAACGTACTGCAGCGTCAATTTGCTCAGGAAGGTTAGTGAACACACCAATAGTGGCATTACCACGATTGATTGCATACGCACCTTCTGTGTAACGAAGAAATACGCCGATGGCTGCCCGCACACCTTCACTCACACCTTTTCGGGTGCGTTCTTCTAGGATGTTCTCAGCATCATCAACAGGCATAAACACGATCTTAGTTGGATCTTGTGAAGCCTTCATCCAAGCAACCATGTTTTTAGCAGAGTTACCCTGATAAGAATCAATGATGTTATCAGGAAGTGGGTTGAAGAGGAACGGTATATCAAGACGATCACAATAATCCTTGAGCAGTGTCGCCACTGCTGCAATGAGCATTGATTTACCCGTACCAGGTTTTCCGTACCCCATCCACACCGCGGAGAGTCCACCGAGTTCGGTGAACACATTTTTCTGAGCTGCGATATTGTAGCAAAGCATTCGCATCACCAACCGGCGTGCGAAGTGCTTTGCGTCAGCGTTGCCAACAATCTGCTCCATCTCAACACGATTGAATTCTACCGACGCAGTTGCGCCAAAATCAACAGTTTCGAAGCCGTTGATCGAGAACTCAGTGTCTTCAAGCAGATACGCACTTTGCGTAAATGGCTCAAAATGTCGCAGACTAGAAGTACGGGCAACAGTTTCATCGCGCAGCATTTCTGCATAGCGATACACTGTTGCAACCAGCTGAGCATCATCCCCCTGCACGTTTCGCTCAATATGCTTACCGAGGTAGTAGGTCGCGCAAGCTAAGGCCTGCATCGGTCGTTCGATATTGATCTCATCAATACTGACACTAACTGTTCCAAGGAACGAGTTATCAGCGACGAGATCACGCATATCCCAGAGCAAGTACTGCGCGAACACAAAGTTCATAATCACAGCTGCAGTCTGATTCTTCTCAAGTGCCTCCGTACGCATTGCGTCTGGCAGACCCATTGTCGATTCAGGCACATTTGCCCGATCGCGGTAGTCATACGCCACATGACGACCAATCCGCAATGCGTTACGAATCGCTCGTGTCGTGTGAAGCTGTACATCACTCGGCAGATCATCTGTCGAATCAATTGCCTCAATGAGACGACTGATACTTACAGTGTCAGCTTGGCGACGCATACTCCGTGAATGACGCGATGGATCAGTTGCAGAAACAGCGGCTGCCACCTCCCATCTGACCGACGACAGTGCCGGATCAGACGATTCAGCCTGCTTGCGTAGATCGTCTTGAGTAATTTCAACAGCGTTTTGGTTCGCTTCCATGGCAGGTTACCTTTCTATGGCTATGAGTTTATGTCCCATTTGCACGCGCGCTTCGTCACCCAATTGCTGGATAAGCGCATGTGGCATGAACAGTGTTTCTTGTATGAACGCAGCACCACGCTCACGATACATCGGCTCAGGACGAACCGTATATACCTGTGTCACTTGGTGTTTGCGCCCCTTTTGGTCACGAATGCGTGAATTTGGCATATTTGCTTCGCGCTCGGAGAGTGCGTATTCATAGAGAACACGAGAGGCACTAAGTTGAGCCTCGTTGTGTTCACTATCAAGCAACTGCTGGATTTTAGAGTCGGCAATCGTCATGTTCGGGATCCACACCGGACCCAAAATGATTCGGCTCACCCATTTTGGGTGTATACGTGCGTCAGCTATGTCGATACGCTGCGCAATCTTTGCCAGAGGCAATTCAAGCGACGTAACGCTTTGCAATATCTCGCAAAGCTCCGACATCTCTTCAGCAGACTGTTTCCAGTCCGCATCAGCTTCAAACACCAGCGCATACAGCATCGGCTTGTCCATGAAACGTTCCCACAGACACACGTACACGTTTCGCTCTGTAGAAGGCGATTTTAACGTGAAGATACCAACAAACCCAAAGGGTTCAATAATGCTTGAACTTGCCAAGCGATTCGTCGTACGACTTTTAGCAACGTGTGCAAGCGCACTCACACCAACTTCTGTGTTTGCAAACAGTGAGTCGAGAAAGAGTTGCTTTGCCTGACGATGTTCGTCAGGGTCAGGCACTGCGCGTTCATGCAGATATTGCAGCATGTCGATATGACGTCTAACCGGAAATCCAGAATCTTTTGTGTTGATCACTAGCCTATCCAGACTGTCATAAACATGCTGACTTTCCAGCACCTCTAGACCTGTTTGTAGCTTTGAGAGCCATGAATCAGTAACATCGGTAGCGATCCAGTCAATGACTTGTGCGCGAAAGAAGTCTCTCCACACAGTAATCATATTTTGCATCATACCGGTGTAAGATCGCAGTGATTGCCACTGCGTAAACGGACTTGTATCCATCACAAACCTCCTTCTTGAGTAGAAATTGAAACGAAGAAGTAAAAAGACGGCAACCTTCGTTGCCGTCATCACTTTTTTGCTCTGACTTAGAGCAGGTCAGGGCGCTTGCGCTCCTTCCCTGCTTCATCGTCAGCCGGCCCATCCTTGCCGTTACCACCAGCGCCGCCACCCGTGCCGAGCTTACCGTATTTGTCACGGTAATCTTCAGCACTGTCGGCATAACGCTTGTCATGTCCTGCAGCGACTTCTTCACCACGATCTTTACGCGCCGCCATCTCATCGAGTAGCGACACGCGACGACCTGCATCATCAGCCATTGTTGCCCTGTCAGCGTTCTCGTTGGCAATTGCCGTGTCCAAACCCGCGAGGGTTAGGGCATCACGACCTTTACTCATAGAGTTCGCTGCCAGAGCTTCTGCTTGCGATGAAAGCAGCTCAGCGATGTTTGCGCCTTCCACACGTGCTGCACTCGCAGCAATCTGGAATTCGTTATACATACTTTTGAGCAGCAAGGTACGAGAATTTACAGCTCGCATCGAGGCTTCAAGACCAGTAACCTTCACCTGTGCTGTCGACATTTTGCCTTCAGCAAGACGTTTCTCTGCTTCCATACCGTCAAGCTTGGTAGCTAACGCATTTGCGTCATTTTCAAGCTTCTTGTATTTCGGCGAATCTTCCCGACCAACCATATCAGCCAGGTCAGCTTTCATGCTGTCGAGCTTCATTTCATCGGCAGCAATGTTGGTACGTAATGATTCGAGCTGCTCCGCTGTGGAAACACCAAGATCACGATGAAACTGAAGTTCAGCTTTGGTATCAGCTTCGACCTTACCCAACCTCTCCAAGCGTGAATGCACGGTTGTAGAGATACGGGCTTCAGCGTCAGTCAGTTTTGCGTAAAATTGGTCGAGACTCAATGACTTCAGACGATGATCTTTATCGACTTTAATCTCCTCTTCCACTGACACAATACCGAGTTCGGCCTCAGCCAGAGCTTGCTCAGTATCAGCGATCGCTTGTGGGCCATCATTAATAGCCTTCTCGATCTTCGACAGAGCTGCTTGAGCAGTGGTGACTTTTGCACCCTTGCCAAAAGCATCCCATCCGAGAATGGGCCCCATAGTGCCTTCAGCATTAGCCAATTCAGCTGCGGCGGCAATTTTTCCAGATTCTGCGGCCTGTAGTGCAGCCTTGGTTTCGATTACTGCTTTTTTGCAGCTCTGAAGAGTTGCAGCTGCCTGATCACGTTTGGCGATGTCTTCCGGGGAATCCTCCATCATACGGATCTTAAGCGTTTGCAACATTCCCATCTCTCGTCCAACACCGGAGAAGATGAGTCCCATGTTTTCTTCGCGCTTAGCGATCTCATGGTCAACGTTGGCCAACGTAACTTTCGCCACATCAATTGCTGCTTGGTTACCCGTAGCCGTCAACTCTGCAATTTGCGCGTTTAGGTCAGCCTTTTGTTGGTAAAACTCTTCGAGTTTTTCGTCCGAGAGGGCCAAATCAGCTTCAATCACCTTAGCTTCCATGGTGGTACCTTCGGCAACATCCATCAGCACTTTGGTATCAATGGCCTCGATATCAGATCTTTGCACTTGTGCGTTCATTACAACATTCCTTTTTTGTTGTTGTATTATCAAAGAACCGGTTGATTCCGGCTCAAACAGGCACCAAAATGGCGCCTGTCAGATTTAGTTTCGAGTGGAATATTTCCGCTTGCGACAATAGCATCTTTTTAGCCTTATGTCAACTCATTTCCTTGACATATCCATATGTTGTTATCCTTGTAGAGCAATCCTTATCCTACCTAGTAAAAAGCCAATTTTGGCAGTTGCTCACCTACACAATTGGTGTTGGTGGGAGCGTGTTCACCCTTGGGTTAGCCGATGGTGTGGTCATGATGTCAATTCATCCCAAACTCACATTTGTGGTATATGCACGCATTGTGTTCTTACCGGCTCTTCTTTCATTCATTGCAGGCTTTGTGACTATCTATCTCCAATATTTAGTACTCAGCGCATAAAAACAACCCGAAGCCATTGGCTTCGGGTTTTATGTTGGTATGCACATGTATACAGTGAACACTCCTAAAAAGAACAAGGATTTCCACGAAAAGATTCTCGTAGTAAATCTACGGCGCCAGTACCGTAACTGGACAAGATGCCGGAACACTGGCCACTTCAAGCTTTGGACAATATTGTGTATCCAAGTAGGTAGTGAAACATACAATGCATCCCATACATACAGAAGCAACCACTGTGCAATCGAAGCAGCAACAAATGCTCCAGCAAAGGTCACCAATTGTGCTTGGTAACGGACCAAAATTGGCGGCAACGACAGTGATCCACGGATAAATGCAAGCATAAATTCAGCCCATCCGAAGGTCACCATTGTAAGTATCAGGGCCGTGTACAGATACAAAAACCATCGCCGTAAAAGCAGATAGTCGTGAAACTGTTGCCATGTCTGAACTGACTGCACCCCTCGCACAGTATATTGTGCAGGCAGCGAGATTGCAGAGTTAAACACCCTTCGCCAATGTGTCTCGAGGAGAATAAAAAGTACAAACTGTACCGATTTCTTCACACTCAAAATCACCGCTCGGCGATAAAAGAATGCAGCGAGCACAAATGGTAACTGTCGCCAACCAACGGCTGTGATACCGTCTGCAAACGCTTCTACTTGTGGGGTGCTAATCTCAACAATTTCCCAAAGTCGAGCCCATTGGTTAAAACCAAAGAACCAAATCAATGACATCGTAAGGACTCCCCAAAGGAGCCACACACAAAACGCAGCACGTTTCATATAAACCTCCCTTGGTTAAAATATCTGTGTACAAAGTAACATGTATTAGCGTTTTGTCAATATATGCCTTGACTTTACACTAAATAAGTGTTTTTATTGAAATAGCAATAGTTCACAGAAGGAGACAACAAATGCCATTTTGGTTTATTCCTGCAGCATTCGCAGCAAAATGGGCCTTTGCCCGCTTTACACAACATGGGGGTGACCCTGATGCTACATGGGATGCTTTGCAAAAAGATGCATCTGCAGCTCTTGCAGCAAGTTTAAACTTTGCTAAAAAGGGTTCAGACATCACCGTCGATACTGCAAAGATTGTCAGCGCCATGGTTGCACTGCGCAACGCAGCAGACTTCCAGTCACTGGTAGACGGAGCACATGCTCTATCTCGCGCACTGGAACATCTACCGGAAGAAACGCGAATCGGATTGTCAAAGCCAAAAAGCTTTAATCTGGACGCAAAGATCAATGCTGCACTGTCAACAAATCTCTTTCGTTGTGGTGCACAGATACTGGAGAAGGCACCACACCCTGATGCGCCAGGAGAACAGGTTTTGCAAAGTCTCTACTTCGGTCTTTACCTCATTGGTCGCAGTGGTGAAACAGCTGACGCCGACAATGCATCAAGCTGCATCACAAACCTCATCAACCTTCACAAAGCAGTCAATTCTGCAAACAATGAAATTGTAGAGGCGCTGCAGGCTGTTACAACCGGTGACATCACGTCATTGCTAAACATCGCCCCAGGGCATATGAACCTTAGTGAGTACGTACCGACTGAGCTGCAAAACACAATCGGTATGTATGTGATTTCAGCACTGGGTGGAGAGATCTCTCCCAAAGAGCGTCCTCTCTTGCAGGACTTACTGCTCTTTTCAGAGTCAGCGTAAACACACAAACTGCAGTCCAAACGGGCTGCAGTTTTCTATATTTGCTCAACAGGTAAATATATGGTTTTATAAGAGTATAATCTGACACAGCAACAAAGGAGATTTCTCATGGCTGTACCTATTCCCGTTCTCATACCGATTGCACTCAGGCTCTCGGCCCTGGCTGGACTGACATGGTTTGGGACACGTGCGTTCCAAAACCAAGGTGACATATCAAAAACTGCGCGACATATGCGTAAGGATATGTCAGACAGTGCGAGCTATCTCACAGGCTCACCAGTGCAAAAAATTCGTCAAGCAGCTGAACAACTGCAAAGGAAAGGTGGCGAATACGCGAACCTTGCGAACCTCTTGATTTCACTGGCAGAGACTATTGCCGGTGGCAACCTTGCGCAGGCCAAGAAAATTCTTGAGAAAGTGCAGTTGGTTCTCAGTGCCTACACCGCTTTTGACACCACGCGTAAAGCTGAAGTCGACAAAGAAATCGACGGTGACCTTGAAAGCATGATGAACGAAGCATCAGCAGGAGTCATGCGGGCCAAAGGGTTATCCATCGTCAACGACGGCAAAGGAGAAGGTCTTTCCATTGGAGAGTTCCTCAGCCGCCACTATCTTGGCCTCTACTACATCGGTCGTTCTGGTGGCAGACTTACCGCTGAAGATGTTGACTCACGAGCAAACACACTCTGTCAGTGGCATCTGATGGCTGGGCCACGTAAGTACAAAGAACTTGCGGAGTGGTACAAAAGTGTCGCTGTTTGTGGTCATCCAGACCCATTACTCCCCCTCCTTCGGGAATGTGATCTGGTAAAAAGTCTCAACGTTGACCCGCGGTACATTGCATGCGCACTGAACCAAAAGGATGCAACACTGTCCTTTGAAGGGATCCTCGAGGACCTCCTCGACCGATTTCCTTCCTAATGCAACAAAGCGGAGCACAAATGTGCTCTGCTTTTTTTATGTATATACCTCCGTATAGGCTTCGTTATCAAAAGAAAAAGCACAACATATGTTGATTATCAATAGAATTCTGTAATGTCCAAGCTCAAAATACGAAGGGTTATATTGACTTTTTTTGTAAAGATGATTATATGACCATAGACAAAAAGGAGATGTCTCATGAGGATCCATAAACTTCTTGCAAAACTTACGGAAAAAGAAAAGCGACACAATTTGCGCTACTTCAGTGACGACTACCGCAAAGCCGATATGTGGGGCCAGGGGGAGGAAACTTCTCCCATTGGTGACTACACGGTGACTGTTGACGATGTTGTATTTTATCTACGGAGAATGCCCTGTCAGTGGTCAGTGGGTTCTGGAGGTTCAGGTGTTTGGAACCAAGAGCTGTTTGGTTTCAATGTTCTATGCGATAAGGTTCTTTTTGCAGAGTTCAACGTCGAGAAACAATCACTCAATTGGCTACAACACAGTGCTGAGGCTGAGCAGTATTTGAGCGAAATCTCAAATAAGCTTCTCGAACGCATTGTTAAGCACGAAGCATTCGAAGCTAAGTCCCGGGCACAAAAAGAAGCTAAGGGAGCACAACAATTTGCAGCGCGAGCAGCGTCTGCAAAAGCACATGAAGCGACAGTGCTCAACAGGTTTGGCGTCACTGCCTGACTGACTGACGAATATCACAAACCATAACTCCCGCCATATGAATTGGTGGGAGATTTTTATTAGAGTACAGTGGTGGGCGATACAGAAAATTATTCGCTGGGTAAAACAAACACACGACACCCATGGGTGTCGTGTGTTTGTTTTTAGAGTTACCTCTTGAACCGTTACGTTCGATTTTGTTTTTCAGTGGTTGACGTTTCAGTGGTAGGGTCAAGTTTCTAAGTAAAATATGTACTACGTACAAATTTTACTAAGAACTTCCTCCCCGGACTCGACTGTTTTTATTCTATGGAGAATAAAAACATGTCTCCGTCTTTTACCTCTAGCGAATAACAAAACTGTTTATTATTCTAAAAAATCAGAATCCGAAACTATGCAGTTTCTGTTTCTACTTTTTTTAGAGGTAAACCGATGTGTCGCAATAGTGCTTCAGCTTCTGCTGGAGTTTTTGCGGTTGTTACGATTGTAATCGCTAAACTGAACACATCTTTTAGTTCTTCGTTTACCGTTTCTGGGAACACGGTGTGGTCCTTCAGACCGAGTGTGATGTTACCCATTTCATCGATCGCTGTTGCCTTCAACCCACGGAAGTCGCGTGTTTGTGGCAGAGCAATGTCGATAAATTTATCAAGAAATGTATTCATTCGTGCACCTCGTAGTGTTACTTGGTACCCAACGATATCGCCTTCTCGAAGCTTAAACTGCGCAATAGATTTCTTTGCAGCTCGTGGTGATGCCTTTTGACCAGTGATCATCGCAAGACGATCTTGAACAAGTTCGATCTTCTTCTTGTCGTCGATCTTACCTGTACCGGTTGAAACAATTACTTTCTCGATACGTGGTGCCTGCATTACATTCACATATGCAAATGTGTCTTTCAGGGTGTCAAATGCGGTTGCGAGCTTTGCTTGCATGTTTACAGTTGCCATAATTAGATTTTCTTACCAGAAGGTCGTGCAACACGAGTCTTCGTTGTCTTATCACCATCTTTTTCGACCGTATATCCTACCCGTACTGCTTTCTTTCCTTCAAGAATTGCTACATTTGAAACGTGAATAGGTGTACTTTTTTCTACAATTTGTCCTTGTGATCGTGTTCGCTTATTCTTCTGGTGATGTGTTACCACATTTACACCTTCGATAAGTACTTTCTCAAGTTTTGGGAATGTTTGTTCAACAGAACCTGTCTTTCCTTTATCTTTCCCCGCAATCACGACGACGTTGTCTCCTTTTTTGATTTTCATACGAATTTCTTATTAGGTTATACGACTTCGGGAGCCAGAGAAATAATTTTCTGGAAACCAGCCTCTGATAATTCACGTGGAATTGGACCAAACACACGGTTTGCTCGTGGTTCCTTCTTTTCTTTATCAATGAGTACAACAGCGTTGTCATCAAATGATACATACGAACCGTCTTTACGTCGGTATGCTTTCTTCTGTCGCACCACTACTCCACACACGACGTCTTTCTTCTTAACGCCCTTACGTGGTTCAGCAGATTGCACTGAAAGAATTACCAACTCTCCGAGTTCAGCATATCGCTTCTTAGAACCGCCAAGTACCTTAAATACTCGACCAACTTTACCTCCAGAGTTGTCGGTAATCTTTACAATTGTTTGTGGTTGAATCATAGGCTTATGCTTTTACGAGTTCAAAGTATTTTCGCTTTGAAACTGGACGTGTCTCTTTGATTTCGACCTTTTCTCCCACCTTAGCAGTATTACCTGCATCATGTACGAGATATTTCTTTGTACGACGCTGATACTTCTTGTACTTTGGATGCTTCTCAAAGCGTTCCACAGCTACTGTACAAGTATCGGTCATCTTCGTTGCAACAACAGTTCCTCGCAGTACGCGACCTCCTGTTTTTGTTACTTCGGTTGTTTCTTTTTTACCAAACATACTATTTATGCGGTCTTGTTAGATTGCTCACGCTTACGTGCATTCAGCTCAGTCAAACCACGAGCGATGTCTTTCTTAGCAGTTCGAACTGCTTTTACATCGGGTGCGGTAGCACCTGCTGAACCAAAGCGAGCAGAACGTAGCTCTTCTCGTTTATCTTGCACGAGTGCAACGAGCTCCTTTTCGTTCTTCTTTTGAATATCTTTGTAGTTACTCATAGTCACTTTGATTACACGCGAGTCTCTTCACGGCGTACAAACTTTGCTTTCACAGGGAGTTTACATGCAGCCTTTCGCAGCGCTTCACGCGCAACTTCTTCAGAGACACCGTCAATTTCGAATAAAATACGACCGGGACGTACTTCAAACATGAAGTACTCAGGATCACCCTTACCTTTACCCATACCTACCTCAGCAGCCTTCTTAGTCACTGGTCGGTCCGGGAAAATACGGATCCAAATCTTACCTGTTTTACCGAGTGTTCGAGAGATTACACGTCGTGCTGCCTCAATTTGATTTGAACGCACTCGTGCTTGCGCAGTCGCCTTTAGTCCATATGAACCAAATGCTACAGTGACACCTCGTGTGTCAGGTCGCAGCAATTTTGCTGGACTCTTTCGCATCACTTGCCACTTTCGGTGTTTTACCTTTTTTGGAAATAACATAGATAGTTAGCTTATGCAGCTCGATTAGTTCGATGTGTTGGTTTCTTTTCTTCCCCGCCAGCCTTTCGGTCAGCAAACACATCTCCTCGATAAATCCAAACCTTAATACCAATCACACCGTAGGGGAGATTAGCGCGCTCTCGAGCATAGTCGATATCAGCACGTAGTGTCTGGAGGGGTACTCGACCTTTTTTAAGTTGTTCTCGTCGTGCCATATCAGCACCACCGAGCCGACCTGAGAGTGTAATACGTACACCTTGAACGTCTCGGTTTGCCATTACTTTTTCAACGGTCTGCTTAAGCACACGTCGAAACGGCATTCGCTTTTCTAGACCTTCTACAATCATTTGTCCAACGATTGCAGCACTGGTCTCGACTGAACGAACTTCTTCAATATCAATTTTGATTTCTGGTTTTTCTGAAAGCTTTAGCTTTCGAAGAAGCATATCGACGTCCTTTCGGAGTACGGTAGCACCTTCACCACTTCGTCCGATCACAAGACCTGGACGAGCAGTTTTGATAAGAATACGTAGTGTTTTCTCATCTCGTTCAATCTCTACAACATCAATCGACATTCCTTTCAACTTCTTTGCAAGAAGCTTTCGGATTGACGCATCAGTTCGGAGATATTCACGGTACTTTGCTGGGTCAGTAGCAAACCAACGACTTTTCCAGTCACGGTTGATACCGATACGCTGTACGTATGGATGTGCTATGTGTGTCATAGTGTATTCCTATTACTTAGTGCCGAGTTCAACGGTAATGTGACTGTTTCGCTTGTTGATACGTGAAGCACTTCCCCGAGCACGAGCTCGAAAACGCTTTAACACAGTACCTTTGTTTACTGCCACCATTTTGATAAATAGTTTATCAGCATCTACTCCTGCCTGTACGGCATTTGCTTTTGCTGATGCGATAACCTTAGCAAATGGGTCTGCAGCTCGCTTTTCAGCAAACTTCAGAACTGCCAATGCTTCGCTTACCTTCTTTCCTCGAACAAGATCTGCGATAAGACGAACCTTACGCGGAGATTGTCGGTAGTTTTTTAGAACTGCTTTCATACTCACAAATAAGGTTACGCTGTAGCTTTAGCTGCCTTCGCAGCTGCAATTTCAGCTTCTTTTTTCTTAACATCGAGTTCCTTCTGCATCTTTCCACCATGACGGTAGAACTTCTTCGTTGGTGAGAATTCACCTAGACGATGACCAACCATATCTTCAGTAACGAGAACCTCAATATGGTCCTTTCCGTTATGTACTCCGAAAATAAAGCCAACCATTTCTGGTGAAATCACTGACGCTCGGGCCCATGTCTTGATAACTACTGCGTCTGCTGGCTTTAGCGCAGCAACTTTCTTCAGTAGCTTTTCATCAACATATGGCCCCTTATATAGTGATCGTGACATATAAGAGAAATAAAATATCCCTGAGATACCAGTTACCTTACGTTTTGGGTATTTCTATCCAAAACAGTCAATACTGCCATTTCATGGAGATTCACGTCTACAGAAAACCAGAAGGTTCACCATAGCCGCATACTTAATAATTATTCTGCCCTCCCCGTTTCTTTGCATTCCCACAAAGAAACGGTTTAGTGTAACGGTTTAGTGTAATACATTGTCCTGCCAGGGACGAATGTGCTACGAGGTTAGAACGGGGCTATAGTACGTGAAATAACCCCATAAGTCAACAAAAAATGGCCGCAAGCTTCGCTTGCGGCCATACTATTTCTTACTACTAATCTACGTCTGTTTCGTAGACGTTACACAGCGCCTCCAGCGTTGCAAACCGCGCTTGAAGCGCATTCTCGACATAACCATGTTCAGAAAATATTCTGAACACATCAACAAGCGTCAAACTTCCAGCAACATAGTTGACGTACGCGTTAAATGCTACATCATCAAGCTGTTCAAATCCAGACACTGATGAACGAACACCAGTGGATATATCTTGCAAGAAGTCGCCTGCATGTCGTCCATTTTCTGGGTCGTGATCAGCCATATAGCTGTTCACTCTTCCAAGCCTTGCAGCGCGCGTAGGCTTTTCAAGGGAGAATTTATGATATAAGTGGATCTTGCTCGGATCAATAACACCAATCGGGTATTGAATGAACCGGCGCACTTCATGTGATTGATCAAAAAAGGTCAACACGCAACCCGTCCGTCCTTCACCGTAATGTTCAGCTACCATTTCTACAATTGTGTTTGCAAAGTTTGCAACCCGATTAAAAGTCCCGGATTTGTGCATCGTGTCAAAATCAAGCATCTGGTTTTCTCCATTGATTTAGTTTCTTCCACAGGCAAATATAACGCTATCAATACAGAAGTCAACAGCTTCCAACTATGTTACTGTATGATGTAGAGATACAGTAACCAGAGAAACGCGGAGGATACCATGGCACATCAATCAGTTGTACCACCAGTTCATTTTTCTAAAGAAGAGAAAGAAAAGATTATACTCCTTTCAATGCTTCCAAACGGTGATTTCAAATACCTCACCTTTCTAAATCTCGTTGAAAAAGCTATTAAAGAAAAGGGGAAGAAGGACAAATAGCTTATTTGTTCTTCTCTATTTTTATAAAAGAGCCCTAAAGTACCAACGTACACATTCAAATACACAGCACAAGGTACAAAATGAGATAAATCTATAAGCTTTTATATGGTACAGTGCACACATGCCCAAGCCGCGAGGAAAGGAACATACGACTCTGACTGAAACTGCCTTAGAGGTGGTTCGTATTCTAGAACGCGCACCAGGAGTAAAAATGATAGCTCCAGGAGAAATAAAGACCAACAGTCGTAAGGGGGCTGGCACTCGCTTTATTACTGCCGTATTCACTACAGCGGGTATGGAACTCATCATTTCAGGTCAAAGTGTCCAGAAGGTAGCTGTTCATACTGATGGCAACCCAAAACCTATATTTAAAGTACTTAAAGAGCATAAAAAACTAAGGAATTTTAGTTTTAAGCACCGGGAGCGAAAGCCGGGGGTTTGAAAGTGAAGAAAAATGAATTATGAAGACTACAAAGGGCCACCCTTTGTAAGTAATCAAGGCAAGGCCTTGATTTTCTACTCGATTCGCTCCGTGCAACATAGCTTCGCCTCCGTGCGATATGCTTCCGCCTTGGAAAACGATACGTAACTGCCACAGGGCAGTTGCTAAACCAAATAAAATCCCTCGGCCGGAGCCGAGGGATTTTATTTTTACCTCTTTCGTCACAGGTTACTAACTATAATACTTCGCATTCGCTCGTATTCTAGCAAGTACCTTCGACCCCGGCTCGCGGTTCGTCATTCTTCCTCACAACGCTCCACCTTGGGAAGCGGTACGTACTGTGCGTAAGCACAGTACTAGATAAAATAAAAGTACTCCCCTGAGGGAGTACTTTTATTTTATCTACCGCTTCCCACCCATGAGTGGTCCTGGCTTTCGCCGTGACACAATGAGTTTGTTTGAGTGCTTCTTCGGTGATCGAGTCTTTTGACCCTTTCCGGTTGGACGACCTTGCTTTGTGCGAGATCGTTTATGCCCTCGAGGAGACTTACCTTCACCACCTCCATGTGGGTGGTCAACTGCGTTCTTCGCAGTACCACGAGTCTTCGGTCGAAGTCCCATGTGTCGTGCGCGTCCTGCTTTACCGATTGAGATCAGACGATGTTCATCGTTTGATACTTCACCGATTGTTGCCCAACATGTTGAGAGTACCTTTCGGATCTCAGTTGATGGCATCTTAAGTGTTGTGTACCCAGCATCGTGAGCAATCACTTCTGCATGGATACCAGCAGCTCGTGCAATACGAGCACCACCATTAGGCTTCATCTCCACTGCGTACACAAATGCACCAAGTGGAATTTTTGCCAATGGAAGACGGTTACCTTTCGCTGGCTTTGCAGTTTCAGAAACAACAAATACATCTCCTTCCTTCATTCCTTGCGGTGCAAGAATGTATCGTCGTGCGCCATCTTTGTACAGAACAAGTGCAACGAATCCAGTTCGGTAAGGATCGTACTCAATAGTCTCTACTTTCGCAGGGATATCTTTCTTATCAAACTTAAAATCGATTTCTCGATATGTTCGTTTGTTACCAGCTCCTCGGTACCAGTTTGTGATACGTCCAGCACTGTTACGTCCACCAGTTGATCGCTGACCTTTTGTAAGGGCTTTCAACGGCTTACTGCGTGTGGTGGTCAGATACTTCTTGTACTCAATCACGGAACCGTCACGACGGCCCGGTGATGTTGGTTTATATTTCTTTACCATACTCTATATACCTATTGATTATACAAGGTTGATCGAGTCACCGTCCTTCAGATAGACGTATGCCTTTTTCATTCCTTTTTCTGTTAAACGACGACCTTTTGTTTTCGACTTAAATTGTCGAGGCTTTTTGTTTACGATGTTTATTTTCACCGGCGTCACGTTGAAGAGAGATTTGATAGCATCTCGCACAAGGTACTTCGTTGCATCAGTTCGGACCAAAAATGTATACACATTTCGTTCGCCCATCCCTACTGCTTTTTCAGTTACATGTGGTTTGATGATCACACCTGCTAAGTCGCGATCAGTTGGAAGTGAGTTGTTCACCTGTGGCTTCGCCACAACCTTCTGTTCCGCTCCTTTCTCCTCAGTTTTTTCTTCTTTTGTTCGACTAAAGAGTGCCATAATAAATTTTTATTGACTTAATTACGCTGTTGTTTTTTCGTTCTTCTTAGCAGTTCGACTTGCGAGTGCTTCGACTGAAACAGACGGGTCTGCAACAATAACGTACTTGTATGTAAGTAGATCAACAGTGTTGATATCCTTCACTTGTGCCACTTCGATATTACCGAAGTTTCGGAAACTTTTTTCAGTGTTCTCGTCACGCTTACTCAACACTACCAATGCAGTGTTCTTTCGCTTTGTGACGAGTTCTGCAATACCTGTTCCTTTGGCAAGAGCTCCTACCGTTGTCTTTGCTTCAGCAGCCTTTGGAGCTTCGAATGCAAAGTTATCTACGAAGATTACTTCACCGTCTGCAAATTTCTTTGAAAGAGTGATTGCAAAAGCTTTAGCTCGTGCATTTTTGTTGATCTTCTTTGAGTAGTCTTTTTCACTTCGAGGTCCGAATGTAACACCACCACCACTCCAGATCGGTGAACGTCGTGAACCGTGTCGCGCGCGACCTGTTCCCTTCTGCTTCCATGGCTTTCGACCACCTCCGCGTACTTCACTTCGATCTTTTGTGTGTGCAGTACCTGCTCGTGCGTTGCTTTGCATTGACACAACAACCTCATGTACAAGGTCAGCGTTCCACGCCAGTCCAAATACTGATTCTGGAAGTGTCAGCTTTCCTGCTTCCTTCCCATCTTGAGAAAATATTTTTGTATCCATAAGCATTACACATTACGTACCTCTACTAATGTTCCTTTTCGACCTGGCACTGCCCCACTGACGAGGAGTACATTTTCTTCTGTATTGACCTGTAGTACGCGTAGGTTCTTAACCGTAGTTCGGTCAGACCCCATACGCCCTGCCATACGTGTACCTTTAAATACACGAGCTGGTCCCGTAGCTCCAATAGAACCCGGCGCACGCAAAGTGTGCTTTTGTCCATGAGTAGCTTTGTTACCTTTAAAGTTGTATCGCTTTACAACTCCCTGGAATCCTTTACCTTTTGAGATAGCTGCAACAACAATCTGGTCTCCCGCTTCAAATGTTGAAGCGTCAACGATCTGGCCTTTTTCAAGACCATCAACAGATTCGTCATAGTTTACTCGAGTTCGGAATTCCTTTGAATGTCGGAATAATCCGCCAGTATGTCCACGTTCTGCTCGGGGCACAAGACTCTCTCGTCGAGATCCTGTTGCTACCTGTACCGCGTCATACCCATCGATCTGCTGCGTTTTCACTTGCGTGATTGTTGCAGGAGATACTCGGAGGATAGTTGCTGCGTGACAAGTTCCGTCAGCGTCAAACACCTGTGTCATTCCTTCCTTCGTTCCTAAAATAAATTTCATTTATTTTCTTGAACTAGTCTAATAATATAGCTCTGTTAGACCAACAAATGAGAAATCGCGCCCTTCATAACGCGAGCAGAATGCTCACATCATAAATGACGCGATTTCTGCCCATTGGTTCTCACAGTGGCAAGCCACTGATCGACGAACATAGGTCTTTAAAAGCTGTCCGTAGTATACGGATTTATAAGGGATATGCAAGGTTAGATTATTGACTTTATAGTAATTTTGTGGTACTATTTTTAACAGAATAACACCCAACGCCATAGGAGGCCACACAATGCTCATTAAGTTTAACGCTCAAAACATCTACCACCTCTATGCCCGGCGCGGCATTATATGTCTGTTGCTTGCAGGCACCTCATTCCTGATACCATTCTTTGGTATTGCCATGGCAATCGCCTTTTTGGTTGCATTTGTGCAATTCATGCATACAGCTGCCAAACGGCTGTCACCTCTAGATGAACCTTACTTCGTTCGTCAAAGCAACAATCTAGAGCGCTGGTGGAAGCGGTTCTCAGAGCCACTTGACCCTGGGTATCATGCTGGTCACAAGGTATATACCCGCGGTTATTATGATTACCGTGAGATCTTTGACCTCACAGGTCGCATGATCGGTATTGATCAAACGACTGAATGGTCAGCCTCAGACATGGAGTGGAATCCAGGTGATCCAGAAGATACCGTCGTGCGGTTTAAGCCAGTGCAAAAAATGGAGCAGCCACAGAATGCTTCATGGCTTGCGATGCTTCGTTCACCGAAACATGTGTCGGGAATGGAAAATGTCCATCCGATCACACATCTGCTGAACGGACGAATTGATGGGCACACCACCTATCTCACAATGCTTGCAGCCTAAAAGCTGCCAAATCCCCCACTGTCTTGTGGGGGATTTTTAATTGTATAAATAAAACCGCCTGATCTTTCAGGCGGTTTGTTTACTTTTTACGACGTGTATTAGATACACGTCCACGAGGTGCAAACGGCACCCACGGTTTTTGGTCTTCAGTAGTCCTCATAGACTGCAGTGCTTCATATTTTATATGGCGTTCTGAATGCATTTCAATATACACTCGATAGTATGCAAGTCCAAACGCAAACATGATTGGCCCGACAAACGCACCAATTGCACCAAAGGACATGAGTCCGGCGACCACGCCGAGCAAGACGAAGCCCGGCTCCATCTCTGAGTCGCCCCCGACAATATACGGTTTAAGTATATTATCTATGACACTCACAACACCAAATGTAATTGCAATGGTAACTCCAGCAGTTGCACCTTCAGGCACCGCAAATATATAGATGAGCGACGCAGGGACCAAAACGACACCAGCACCTGCAATAGGAACCATGGAGAAGATTACCATCATGAACATCCACAAGAACCAATACGGGGTTTGCAGCCACCACAAGACAGTACCTCCAATTGCACCTTGGATGGTACCCACAATCAATGTCACTTTGATCATAGCGCGTGACATTTGGACAAACTCAGCAAATGTATGGTCAACGAACTCTGGACGAATTGGGAGAATGGTCCGTGCAAAACGCATAGGTGCGCCACCTGCTCGTAGCTGGTAGTAGACTCCGAAAAGAATCACACCAACCCAGAACACAAGTGAAATTACACTGCTATACACTGTGCCCAGGATGGTTTGCGTAATACTAGAAACATTTCCTAAATTCTTGCGGATGATACCATTTTCACTCAGTAGATCAGACGGATTTTTAATATACCCATCCAGTGCAGGAAACTTAACTTTAATACTCTCAAAAAGACCGTAGACAAATTTCTGTGTCTGGGAGCCCTCTGTACTAATATCGGCAATCAGATCGTTCGCGATCACCACAGCTGAATATGTCCCGACCACTAATGGTACAACCGGTATCATGAGCGTGCACACAGCAACAAGTGTTGCTGAAAAACCTTCCCCTATAATACCGCTGAGTTTTCTGTGCAATGGCACAAACAAAATCGACAGTAATACTGAGAAAAAAAGCGACTTCCATACTGGTTCTACGAACCAGCTAAACATCAGAAGTGTAATACCTACAAAAACAGCTGTTTCCAACCAAAATTGTTCTCGTTCATATGAACGCATAATGCTCCTCCTTCCTATAAAGAACTCATATTGCCAGTATACGAATAAATTGACGGGTTGCAAGTTTGTGGTACTGTAACAGACAACAGAAGGAGTTCTTTTATGACAAAAGATATGTGTCCCGATATCACAAGAAATTCTGCACTACAAGGCATTAGTGATGCGATGGAGCAAATGTACACGGATGCTGATCAGGAGGATGCTGAACATGGCGAAGCATCTGACCAAGCGCGTTATAATCCTGGGGCAACACTGGTTATTGGTGTCATTGACTCAGTACTTAGTAAAATGCAGGGAATTGAACGTGCTCTGGGTATACCAAGTCAAATTGTTCCTGTGGATCAGTTTTTCGATTCTTATCACATACCTGGGCCATGCGAGGATATACATCGTGTGGAAGGCATTTTGCAAGAGCTTTTTGTAGACGAACCCCTTGGCATAGTAATTGTCATGGAAGGCTCTGATACTGGCATTGATCCTTTTGAAGAGTTGGTACTTCCCTATTTTCTTGGTGATGATGCATCCCTAAAAATACGGCATAACTCATCTGGAAAACAGCATTTAGATCTTTCAAACGGTGCCCGCATCAGCTCTTCGCGAGGCGTACAACGGAAGAAAAATCGCTTTTGCTAGCACATCTGCAGACCGCTTTGGTCTGCAGATTTTATATATCAGGAAAACAAAAGACCGGCAGCAAAGCTGTCGGTCTTTTGTTGTGAGATATTTGAGTAAGCAATAATTGAGATTTCCTGTTCCAGCGATTTTCTCAAGGGAGAAAAAATCGGGAACAAAATTCGTAATAGTCGCTACGCTCGTTTACTCATTTTACATCATCTTTACGTCAATATTGACTCCAGATGGTAGTGAGAGATTGGTCAGTGCTTCAACCACTTTCGCACTCGGCTCCATGATGTCGATTACACGTTTGTGCATTCGCATCTCGAACTGTTCTCGCGCATCCTTGTGTACGAATGACGAACGGTTGACTGTGTACTTCTTAATTTCAGTTGGAAGCGGGATAGGACCAACGACTGTAGCATCGAAACGCTGTGCAGTGTCGATAATCTGCTTTACTGAAGCATCAAGAATCTTGTGCTCATATGCACGTACACGGATTCGCAGCTTTTGGATTTCTCCAGCTGAGGCCTTCTTTGTCTCTTTTTTAGATTCTGTTGTCATAATAATTTTCGTTTATGAGTTTGCATGAGTCTTCACAACTTTTCCTCAGGAAGTGCTGAGATTGCTCCAGATGCGAGGCGAGGCAAAGTTTTTGAGGAAGCGGTACGTTGGTACCGTGACCGAAAAAACTGAAGCCTCAACGAAGCAGATGGAGTAAGACTCAGTGCTTACTAGGCTACGATCTTAGTTACAACACCAGCCCCTACTGTCCGACCACCTTCACGAATCGCAAAGTTTGTCTGTTCTTCCATAGCTACGGGAGCTACAAGCTTCACTTTGAAAGTTGCAGTATCGCCAGGCATAACCATTTCAGTTCCTTCAGCAAGAGTTACGTCACCAGTAACGTCAGTTGTTCGGATGTAGAATTGTGGCTTGTATCCTGAGAAGAATGGAGTGTGTCGTCCACCTTCCTCTTTCCCAAGTACGTATACTTCAGCTTCGAATTCTGTGTGTGGTGTTACAGAACCTTTAGCTGCAAGTACTTGCCCTCGGTGCACATCTTCTTTCTTAGTACCTCGGAGTAAGATACCAGCGTTGTCTCCAGCTTGCGCTCGATCCAACTGCTTGTTGAACATTTCTACTCCAGTCACTGTAGTAGTGGTGGTGTCTTTCATTCCAACAATTTCGATTTCTTCACCAACCTTTACCGCTCCTCGTTCTACTCGACCAGTCACTACCGTACCTCGTCCTTCAATTGAGAAGATGTCCTCTACAGGCATTAGGAATGGCTTATCAAGATCTCGTTCAGGAATTGGGAAGAAGTCATCCATTGCTTGCGCAAGTTCAAGTACCTTCTTACCCCAATCACCAGCTGGGTCTTCGAGCGCCTTCAATGCAGAACCTTGGATAACTGGTGCATTTTCACCATCAAATCCGTTGTTTGTAAGCATTTCTCGTAGCTCTTCTTCTACGAGCATAAGCATTTCTTCGTCATCAACCATATCGCACTTGTTCATAAATACGATCATGTTTGGTACACCAACCTGCTTAGCC
>Ga0115547_1000582_pt1 | contig 23573 bp, 22 predicted proteins | sample COGITO_mtgs_1004_3_FD_87185 | JGI IMG/M metagenome (GOLD analysis project Ga0115547, IMG submission 87185) | Pelagic marine microbial communities from North Sea - COGITO_mtgs_100420 | ecosystem: Environmental > Aquatic > Marine > Epipelagic | place: Germany:Helgoland, sampling site Kabeltonne...
CGAGAATTACGGATGGATTGCTACTGCCGCCTTTACCAGCCGAACTACTCTTCCTCTCTGAACGCGCCACCTGCTGGCTGGTTCAATGACGGATCACAGTACCGTATTAACGAGCCTAAGCAGGGATGGATCGTTCCGGCTGGAACGCTGTCTTGCCCGTCTGGATACACTGCGGATGGAGCTGGACCGTCTGATACTTGCACCGCGACGGCCCCATACACCTACACGCAGGTAGTTACCGGATCTAGGATCATTGACTCCCAGCAGACGGATCTTGATGTTTGCCCCGCGGGCTACAACTACGAAAACTACAACTGGACTTCTTACTGCCGCACGTACGAGATTTTTTACGGTCCTTCGTTAAACAGCCCGCCTTACGGTTGGACTGACGACGGCACCCAGTACGTCTCGGTTACTTCCAAGCAGTAACTTGACTTCACGCACCGCCGGGATCACCTTTCCAACTATGGGCCCGGCGGTGTATCAGGTGGTTAGCGCGGTTTCACCAATAAAGTCGTAGTTACCTACCAGGTTAGCTAGTCGTGCCGACACTAGAAACGAAGTCAGGAGAAGTGCGTGTCAGTACAGTTGCGATTGGGTTTCACATCCCAAGCTGCTGCCTTCACTATGGAACTTTCTCTAGATGGTCTGTGGGTAATAGGTGATATCAACGGCGTGCTGCCCAGTGTGGCTGCAAGTCACCTCAACCAGTTAGGTATACCAGCGAGCTTGTACGGACTGAATGTAAAGTTCCCCATCTCCCATCTTCATCAGGCATCTCAGTTAAGCCAACCGGTAACAGTTGAGATCGGTGAGAGCATCCGGTCGCTGTGGACGCTAGTAACTGCAACACCGGATCGGGAATCCCCCGCAATTTTGACGGTAGACCGTGGTACAGAATTTACGCTCAACTGGGTGAAGAAAGGGCTCACCTACAGTGAGCCGCTACCAGCTAGCAGTGCCCCTGCGTTCCTACTACTCGAGATACCCTTCGTCGCATCTGAAGAAGCGTATGAGGCCCTACGGGCGCGCAGCAACCTCCCAGTACTGGTAGGTAAGGCAATAGCTAACCACGACGGTTACATTGAACTTAAATCATCAAAACCCCAGCTCGCTGCTGCCAGCCCCATTCGTGGGTTGTTTCGGGTAGACCCAACAACTTTTGGTACAGCACTAGCATTTGAGCAGGACGTGCGCTCAGCTGCTGGAGTAGCTTGGCTAGGCGGTCGGGAGGAGCTAGCCCCACACAAACTTCACCCTACAGCTGTACCACTATCTGATCATGCCAAAGAAGAGCTGACACTATTTGCTCAACAAATTAGTGAGACCCGTGCGCGGGTCATAGCGTGGGGTTCAGGTCACGGTCGTAGATTCTTTGCCCTCACAGCCGCTTACTCCCTAGGTAAAACACCGCTAGTTGTAGTCTGTGACCCTAGCAAAATATGGCTGTGGCAGAGACACGCACAACTTGTAGGGCTAGGCAGCGGTACTAGCGATCTAGCCCCCGTACGGATAGTTACCTACTCCCAAGTGAGAGCACAACTGCTGTCTGGTGTCGAAGGCATCATCTTCGATGAGCTTTCATGCGCACTAGCACGGTACCCCCAGCTACAAGAGGAACTTGGATCCTTACCAGATCGTCCCCTCAAGTTAGCTGTCACCGAGAACTTGCCCAAGTCCCTAACCGAGCAGCAAGCTCTTATGGCGTGTGTCCGGCCTGAAGAGTTCAACACTGACACCCCCATACATGCAAGGTATGTTCCACCCGCGGAAGAAAACTTCAGGGAGCACGTTTCGTGCTACCTCTCAAATAGGGACTCACAAACCCGGATAGAAGGCGAGTTCAAAACCTCTGACGTGGTGACAGTAGACATCCCACGCGAGCTGAGTGCCCGGCAGGACGAGATACTTGCCTCAAACCAGCCTGACGCAGTGAAACTAACCATGCTGGCTGAACTCACTTCTGCAGGCACAGCGGAGATACTGTCCCCCAAGATTGCCAAAGCTGTAGAAGAAGTACGCAAAAGAGCGGGCAACGGACCAGTTGGGGTAGTTACAGGCTTTGAATCCACAGCGCGGCTGCTTAACCTGCTGCTACCTGAGTTCAAACTAGTCAACACACGCACACCCGGGCAGCAAGACCACCTGGTTACCAACCACAGTGTCATCCTGTTCGATCGTGAACTTCCCTTTCTGACAAACTTCGAGTCGGTAGTGTTCGTGGACTACCCATGGTCTGGTGCAGTGATAGACGACGCGGTGGGGAGTGCAGCTGTTAAGTCCGGTACAAAGTCTGTAACTATTATCCACATGGACGGGTCACTAGACGATCGGATAGCAGTGTTTGCCGCGCGTAGGAGAGACTCCAGAGCGAGTGCTTCCCATTCTGCACCACCAACAGTACAAGAAATGCGCCAACTACTGCGAAACTAAGTGCTATCCAAAGGTAACTAGGCACTTTGGTAAGTGAAGGGAGAAACGTGACTAACGAACGAAGCGAATGGCAAGGACAGTGGTTGTATGTGTCTTTGGACGGGGAAATGACAGGCATAGACCTAACCTCTGGTGCAGCTCTAATATCAGTGGGTGCAGCGACCTGGGAAAATAAACCCGGAGAGTCAATACACACTTACTACTCCATGATGAACCCTGGAGAGATGACCTGGTCACCAGAAGCTGCAGCCGTACACGGGTTGAGCCAGCAAGAAGTCAAACAATCCAAATCTGCCAGCGAGGTTGATGACGAGCTAAGCCAGTGGCTCACCAACCTAGGAGCATCCCGGGGGCAGGTAATACCAGTTGGTGTTAACTTTGCAAGCTTCGATGGCCCATTTTTTAAGAAGTACCTCCCAAAGACATCTGCCCTACTCAGTCACCGAACAGTTGACATTAACTCGCTGTGCTTTACCTGGGCTTGCGCCACTGGTAAGTCTTTCTCAGAGGTTAAAACCCAAATGTATGCCATGGCAAACAACCTGCTAGATGAAAGTGGTATTCCAGTCAGAGAGCACGACGCTGGCTTTGACGCTGCTCAGGCTTTGACAGTGTGGCACGCTTTCGTACAGAACATTACTGGTGACAACATTTAACTTGCAACAAAGAAGCCCCCGACAGTACAGCTACTGTTGGGGGCTTCTTTGTTACGAGCGTGGTTATTTCCTTACAGGGAAAAGTCGGGAGTGCTGTTTGGCTTGTATTCAGTTACTACAGCATCATCTTCTTCAACATCGATGACATAAACGTCCTCGAGGTATTCAGACACTGTCACTACAACCTCTTCCTCAACAACTTCAACCTCGGCTACTGCATCTGCTACCTCAGAGCCTTCGAGGAACGAAGTGGCGCTGCGTAGGACGCTAAGTGCCTGGGTGCGGTACTCTGCAAGCTTTTCACGAGCGTCTGCAACAGCGTGCTCTGCCTCAGCGACTTCAGCCGCAGTGGCAGAAACCATATTGGCGTGGTAGGAATCAGCTTCTGCCAGCGTGTTAGCGGCAGTGTCATTTGCACGAGCGAGTACATCTTCGGCGGTACGGTGAGCACTAGCAAGGACATCAACTGCATCGGTGACGCCTGATTTCTCGGAGGCTTCATTCAGACGGGCTTGCATGTTTGCTTGGGCTTCATCCATGCGGGTTTGCATGGTCGCCTGGTTGGCCTGAGCTGCTGCCAAAGCACTAGCGGCTTGCTCAAGAGTGGACTCGTTCTCTTGCTTCTCAGACTTCAGATCGGACTCTAGTTGGGTAACACGGTTGCGCAAGTCAACTTTTTCAGAGTCATTGTCGGACCCGAGGAGACTCAGTTGCTTGATTTCAGCTTCAAGTGTGGCAATACGCTCTTCGGCAGCGGTGATCATGTCTTTCTGGTCGGCGATAGTTTCGCACACGTCGTCAGTGAATGCCGACACCTCTTCAGGGTCAAATCCCTTACGTCGTTCGCTAAAATCAACGGATCGGATATCAGCAGTACTCAAAATAGTCATTAGTTCTCCATAGGGTAGTGTTCTTAACTAAGTACAGTCCCGCTTTCTGGCCCGCTGTCAATGGGGTGCATGCCTTACACATCCATATATAAAAAACTTAAATAAGTCTTGTCGGTCCCCTTATGTAGTGTTCCGAGCAGTTAATGCGGCAATGTGCGTGCACAACATACTGACAGGAGATACACAGGGTGAGAAACATACACGCTCACGTCTTAACAGCAGTTGCGCCAGAGGTACCTATTGACCTTTTACGGCCGTATGTAAGTCGCACCACAGTAGGAGCTCACAAGAGCTGGAAACTTAACCCGATTACGTTGGTAGGAGCTGAGGATCCTCATACTGTTGTCGACACATTTAACAGTTGGCGGCGCCAGTGGCACACCGAGTACGACCTAGGCTTAAGGGCCAACGTGCGGTACGCAGCCCTAAGGTGGGAAGAAGTGAGCCCTGTGTGGTCTATCGTGGCCACAAAAGATCACCTACCCCCCATGTTATGTGAGCTGCTGTTGGAGCAGGTGCCTAAAGTTAGCGACGACCTACATCACAGTGAACTGGACTGCGTCGCTCTGCTAGAGGAGGGAATTGTTAACTCTTACTGGCATCCTGGTTTTGAAGCCACCTACAGCAACCCGGACTCCCCTGTAGAAATACATATAGATCCCGACGGGGCGCATTTAACCTGCACAAAATGTGGGTCGGACCGCCTATACGGTTGGGACTTGCGAGCTTCCGGGAGCGTCTTTGTGCAAGGCGAGTGCGGTGAGGGTGGTGAGTTAGCTGCCGATGCTGATCTGGTGGCTAGTTTAATTCAGATTGGGCCTGGCTTGGTTCAAGCACAAGTGAAGCTAGTTCCGTGGGATTTGTGCATGTCCCAAACCGTAAAAAAAGTAAGAGCAGCCTGCCAAAAGGCGCTGCAGTTCGGTGTGGGCGTTGACTTCACCCGCACTGGGAGTGTGGACACCCTAGTCGACCACTAGGAGTATGGACACTTACAAAGTAAAAGGGACAGTAGTGGCTAAGTGTTTCTATTGAAAGGGCCATACCTGTGAGCGACAACAGTTTTATGTTCGGTGTACTACCCTCTGAGTTCTCCTCCCCTGAAACTCTCAGCGAGGACTTCAAGGATTTCGAGGCGACAGTCTCCCAGCTGGTGACCGCTTACCAGTACGGTGTCATCGAACCAGCTGCAACAGCTGCAGCACTTAGCGAAATGATTGTGATAGATCACAACGGCATGCAGTGGACGCTGGGCGCAACAACTATGCGGTGGTACCGGCGTATCCCCGGCGGTGACTGGCGAAACGCCACACCGTCTACCAACGACAGTGGGGAATCTGTTAAGGAAACAGTACGCGCGGCTAAAGCCGTAGCGACACAGGCAATAGCTGATGCTCAAGCTTCAACAGCGGGAGCAGAGTCTGCAGCAGCCGCGGCAGTAGAACCTACAGTGGATACAACACCCGGTTCTGGAGAAGATGTTAACAAGTTCTTTTAATCGTAAGCAGGACAAGTAAAAGCCCCGGCTATTTCAGCCGGGGCTTTTACGTTAACGCTAGCTACTACGAACGAACTTCCGTGATCTTGGAGCCGTCCGCGAACACGGCTGTGAGAGTGGTTACGTAAATAGCCCCGTTGAGCTCTGCCTTAGATGTTTCCTCCAAGCGCGGGTAGTTATCGCTAGAGGTATAGTGGGAGTAGCCAGTTCGGCTGTCAGCGGTGTAGGTATCACCAGGCTTAAGGTTCACTTTCTGCTGCACGTTGTACCCTTCTGGCCACTGGTCTCCGAAGTCGTCATCTAGCCAGAAGGTAAACTTGACGCTCTTGAGTTTCTCATCGCACTCGTTAGTGACGGTGTAGTTGGGGAACAGCCACAGCTTCTCATATGACTTACCCTTGTCTTCAAACTCTTTTTGGACGTTGAAGTCAATTAAAACGCAGTCCAGTTCCCGCGTCCCGCTGATTTGGTCCACGGCAGCTTCGGTCTCCTCAGCTGGCGGCAGCGTGGCGGTAGGTTCGGAGCTTTGCGTGGGCGTTGGTTCCGAGCTTTGTGTGGGCGTGGGTGTGCTGGGTTCCGGCTCGGCTGTGGTCTCACTTGCGCAGGCGGTGAGGGCGAATGCCGCTACAGCAGCGAGTATTACGGTTTTAAACATCAGGGTCTCCAGACAGTAGGGGTATTTTCATATAAACCATTTTTTTCTAGTTATTGAGAAGTACTGTGCGAAGAAAAAATTGTAAATCACTACACTGACAGAAAAGCCCCGGCTAAAATAGCCGGGGCTTTTACGTTAATGCTAGCTACTACTATGAAGCTTCGTACTGGGTGTCAAGATCAAAATCTTCATCCAAGTCGGTCTCGTCTTCTTTAACAACTACAGCAGCTCCACGCATGTTATCCATAACGCGTTTTGTTGTAGCATCTGCAAGTTCAGGGTCGCCTGCAACCAAAGCTGCGACTGCGTCACGACCACGGCCAACCTGCTCGCCCGTCTCGGAGTCAATGTAGATGCCACCTGGCTTGGTTACCCAGATCCCTGTAGCTACAGCCGTATCCACAATAGACGATGAAAGGTCGATGCCCTCACCGAAGATCAGACGGTACTCAGCTTTGCGGAAAGGTGCGGCGATCTTATTCTTCTTAACACTGATCACGCAGGTTTGCCCGATAACACGTTGAGCCGTACCGGTGCCCACTTTGATCTGACCACCGGCATTTGCCCGTATGTCAAGGCGGACTGAGGAGTAGAACTTAAGGGCCCGACCACCTGGTGTGTATTCGGGTGAGCCATAAGAGATGCCTGGCTTCTCTCGGAGCTGATTGATGAACAACAAAGTGGTGTTCGTGCGGGACGCTACCCCAATGAGCCGGCGCAAAGCTTGGCTCATAAGGCGACCAACCAGGGCCATCGTTTGGTCGCCGATCTCACCCTCAAGTTCTTGCCTAGGTACCAGGGAAGCTACCGAGTCGACAACTACGACAGAGAACTGATTGGACTCGCACATGGTCTCGACTAGCTGGAGGGCCTCTTCTGCCGAGTCTGGCTGGGTTATGACGAAGTAGTTCGTGTCAACTCCCATCCAACGAGCATGCGTTAGGTTAAGAGCGTGCTCAACATCGACGAATCCCGCTGCGCCGCCTTCACGAATAGCGTTAGCACACACACTCAGAGCGAGTGAGGTCTTGCCGGAACCTTCAGGTCCGAAAAATTCACAAATGCGTCCTCGTGGAACTCCGCCGGCGCCGAGTACATAATCTAGGCTCAAGGCACCAGTTGGGATGGTTTCAACAGACAACGGGTTTGAGTACTCAGTGAAAAAAGTATTGTCGGACTTAGCGTTAGCTTCCTTCAAGAAACTAGCTAGGGCTGCTGCGCGAGCGTCATCTTTAGCAGATGGGTTAGACATAAAAAACCAACTTTCAATAGTAGTAGTGATTAGACAGTGCCGGTGTAGGAACCATGCTGCACTACCTGAATACCTAGACAGTGCAACGTTTGTGCAGTTAGTCAAGGGACAGGTGGGCTGACAATTAGGCAACAAGTCGGACAGTTCAGCTTATGGATCACCAGTCACAAGTTGAGCAGATTCTCTCGGATTTAGACGCTGTAGCACAGCGGATCCAAACCCGTATGGGTGAGCTAGAGAACCAGTACCCTGATGTTTACCCAGAAATTCTGTTAAAGGTAGAACCATCCCTTAACAGCTACCAGACTTGGGTCGAGCAAGCCAACACATGGTTGGGCGAGCGGAAACGCAAGCGAGGTAACGCAGATCAGCTCCTAGACGAGGGCGAAGCTCAGAAACAATCCCTTGTGAGTGTTGAAGAATACGTTGTAGTAATACTTAAAGCACCCAGGACGGCCATGAGCGCCGTTGCGGTTGCAGCCAGTCAGGTTTCCCTAGTTGAGCAGCGGGTACCCCACATGGAGAGCAAGGGTGGGGACACCACCGAACTACGCAGACTTATGTTTGAGATACATGAAGGTGGGCGAGCTGTTGCATCCCTGATAGATGAAGGAGAAGTGTTCCAAGCTCTACAGCTCAGTGAGCAACTCAGCACCTACAATGAAGAAATTGCCATCCAACTACGCAGTGTTGAATTGTGGATCGAGTCCCTCCCTAGCGATGTTGCAGCTGCACAAGAGACAGCCAAGTCCGTAGACGCGCTAGCTTCCCAAGCTGTAAAAAGCACTCAAAGCGGCTGCCCGGCAGATCCGAAGACACTAGAGGTAATCAAATCCAGCTCAGTTCGCTTCAACCAGGCCATGGACATACTCGACCAGTTCAAGACCGGTGTGCCGCCCAAAGCCACAACTTTGATCTACCAGGCAAGTGAAGCCCTGGGTGAGAGTAAAGCAGCCCTACGCGAAGTCCTAGAACTTGAAGCAACAAGAAACTACGCCTACACATCCACAATAGCTAGCAACCGTGAGGTTGTAGAGACACTGACATCATCCGCTCTTGCTACAGCTGACATGTGGGAGTTACTGGATGAGGTTTCACACCTTTTAACTAATGGTGACGTTTTCGGTGCAGTGACCAAGCAGGCGGAGCTAGTAGACCTTATGGAGTCCCGACTTAGGCCGGCCCTTTCTGCACACGCTCACGAACAGCCGGCCGCGCAAGTGGTTGAAGCTGAGGCAGAGTTCGCGGCGGCGGCGCAAGTACTGGCACAAGAACCACAAGCTAGTGCCAAAACTGCGGATCTGGCAGCGCTTCGCGAACTTGTCAAAAATCTGGCTGGTGGCATCCACGCCATGCGGGAAGAATCATGAGTGCTGACCTGTTAAAGAGTTTCTTTGGTGATGATGCCATACAAACGCGCAAGATGAGCGTCAATGCAGAACTAGAAGGCCAGCGCGAAGAAGCATCCAGTGTTGAGCAAGCCGTGTCCGCCTTACGCGAAGCTGTGCTGCTAGAAGTGCAAACAAAGTTGGAGTCAGCGTCCCTATGTGAGGCAGACCTAAAAAAGCTGCGCAAGATTATCGCCAGCATCTCCAGCCTCTAAACAAAAAGTGAGCTCGGAGTTTTCCTTACTTAAAAGTGTACTCGGGGCAGAACTCGCGCAAGGCTAAAAGAGACGCAGCACTCATCGGAGTAGCAAAAGACACTTCCTTACCCGTAACAGAGGGTCCGGAACGCCGGGCCTCTTGCGCGGATACTTCAGTGTGCATGTCCGCGAGCCACCAGAGCACGACATGAGTGTCGAGAAGTAATTTCACTCCTCGAAAAGCTGTTGGATCTCGGCATCGATTTCAGTCTCATCGAAAAAAGCAATGCGACCCTTGAGCGCTCCAGGTGAAGTATCCGAAACGGTTACGCCCGTGTTAGCCGGAAGCACCTGCATTGGTTCTTTACTGGTGGTATTGGCAACAACGGTAGGCGTGGGCTCTGACTCATTTGCTGTAGCTGGCTGGAAGCTGACGCGCCACACCTGAGCCGCGGACTTGGCTACAGCTCCTAGCAAAGCGTTGCGGCCTTGGCGGGCTGCAGTTACATTCTCGAAAGCAGTAGCAGCACTGGCACACCTGTCCTCGTCATCGCTGCGGTTAATAGTTCTGACCAGCTCCTCGCTCACCTGTGCAAACAACCGTTGAGCTGAGGAATGGTCCAAAGCCTCAAGCGTAAGCTCAACGCTAAGTTGGGTGTAACCGTCCAGTACCGCGTTAACAATGTCTTTAACAGTGTCCTCCTGAGCTACAGACAAAACCCGGGCAGCCTGGGATTGGGTTACTTCACCCGTAGTCGCTAGCAGAAGCTTGTCCAGCGTTACCACAGTGCCTCGTACACCCAGATCGGTGTCGGTAGCTGCCACAACTAGGGCTGCAGTGTCAGGAGTTAACGACCTGCCTGCCTGGTGTGAAACGCTAAGCAGGTTGTCTACCATCTCCGAATGAGATAAAGACTGCACCTCCACTGATAAGCACCTGCTGCGTACTGCAACAGGTAACTTCTGTGGATCGGTGGTTGCGAGGATAAAAACCGCATGCGCGGGTGGTTCTTCCAGAAGTTTCAAAAAAGCCTGGCCACCTGCGGTAGTGAGGCCGTGAGCCTCGTCAATGATGAAGAAGCGATAGTCACCCATGCTAGGTGCGTGCTGTGCCCGGGTGGTCAACTCACGGATGTTGTCCACTCCCCCGTGACTGGCGGCATCTACCTCATAGACATCTGGGTGGGATCCGTTGTTTAACGCCACGCAGCTTTCACACTCATCACAGGGCTCGGATTCCGGACCTGTGCAGCATATGGCGGCTGCGTAAATGCGAGCTAGTGTGGTTTTGCCGGTGCCTGATGGACCAGACAAAAGAATCTGCTGGGCCGGTAACCCTGACGCCGCTATTGCCGCCAGCACAGACTTGGCTCCGTCCTGTCCGCGCACCTGATCAAACCTACGCGGACGGAACTCCCTGGCTAAACCAAAACTATGCGCATTCACTCTTACAACCGTGCACTAAACGTCGAGGTTGGCAAAGGTTCAAAGTAAGCGGCGACCCCGAAGCGGGCCTTGACGCTGCACCAGAAACTTCGGGTGGTCCGACACTGTCCATGAGCGCTTTATGCGGCACAAACAGGAGGTACACATGTCCGGTAGCAGTCAGTACGATGTTTACGTTTTCGTAGGTCCGGAACGTCCACCGTTCCCTAAGGGAACGGTCCTAGACATTACCCCTGCTGAAGACACGCCCGCCTCGGCCATCGAAGCCATCCGTGGCACCGACATCTCTTCGGCAGACTTACGCTCGCAGGTTCTGTTTGTTACCACTACGGACCCCGCTTACCGCCTGAAGGCAACACTCGCATATGTGGCTTTACTAGGACTGTCTCGACGCCGTGTTGACATTGCTGTCGGTATGGATTCTGAACCACTGGTCATGTCCAACATTGACACTTTGGCTCAAGGCATTGCAGATTCAGGTAAGCCAGAAATTGCGTTGGAAGTTGGTTTGTACAACAACCCAGATGTAGACCTGCCACCCAGCGCTAAGATTGCCGCTGTTGAACTTGGTGCAAACCCTGACCCGGACATGGTTTCACATGTCCGTTACGCGAAGCGTTTGGTTATGGGAGATCCCGGCTCTGTGTCCCAGCTACTTCAAGAATTTGTACTGCTGTCGGCCATGCGCGCCAGGGCAGGACGCGAACGGCTTCCTTTCCTAGCTTCGGATGGGATCGTTATCGACACTGAAGAAGTGCGCCGGACATGCCAGGATTTACGAAAAGAACTACGCGGAGATGACCGTACAACAGTTCTACCAGAGGTTACTGCCCCCGTAGATTACGATCAGATGACAGAAGCTGCTGCGTACCCAATAGTTCAGCTTCTTGAACGACTCGGTGCGAAATACAAGACCGTTGAGTCACATGTACTCGGCGAAGACGGTGAGCCAACCAGTGAGGTAACAACCACTACGTTCTGGCATTGCCCACTTCCACAGAACCACACTAATGGCGACGCCACCCCCTCAGCGCGTGTAAGCGTATCTGATGCTGGTATCGAAGGATTCCGATGCTACCGATGCCTGCCTGATCGTGTAGACAGCCTGCGTCTGGCTATGTGGGTGTGCGACCTTACAGGGGACGAAGCAGCCGATCTGATCCTGTCCGAGAAGCCTGTACGCTAAATTTGTAAGACCTACTGGCAGTACTTACACACCTTGGTGTTAACTCCCCCGAGTTCGCTCACAATCTTACGACAATGCAGCTGTAGTTCTGTTTCTTGTGGGAGATTAAAAAATGTAGTGGACAGTGGGCAGTCACGGGCACAAATGTGTCATGACAGAAGAGCTACTATCTCCAATAGCGGAAACATTCCCGTCTGAGGCATTAAGCGAAGAGGTTGAGCGCAGGGGTGGGGTAGCTAAATGCAACGCAACACAAGCCGCCGCAGCATCCCAGATGAAGTATCAATCATGGGAGAGGCAGTTTTACCGTAAGACCAGTCCAGGGTCGCGTTTAACCTTGGAAGAAGTTGATCATTACTGTATACATCTACTAGGCGTACACCCTGGGTTCCTGTACCCGCAGTGGTGGTTAGTTCCCACTGCTTAAGCAGTTAGACGCCGGGAATAGGCGCGTGCTGGGTGGGGCTCAGGTCAAACCCTGATTGGGCAGAGGCCGTCTCCTTCAAGCGCTCGATAAGCTTGTGGTCCACATCACCGATGGTTATGTCGATGCAGATTGTTGAAACATCCTCTGCTCCGAGAATGCTGACAAAGTGCGTCTGCAATGCGTCTTTAAGAATTGGTGTGTAAGGATCCATGTGCTCAACCAGGTCTTTGTCAGGGGTAATGTCCACGATTAGTTGGCCAACACCACTGGCGCCACGAGGGAGTCCAGCTTGTTCCAAGCTAACCTCGGCAGTAACGTTACCTACCGCGATGTTGCTAGGTGCCGCGTCACCGGTCCACAATCTAACGCCAACTTGGAATATAACCTTGTCAGCAGCCTTCAGCGCTGGCCTTGCAGCGAACGAACGGCCAGGAGGGGCAGGTACTTTAGCCTGGTGAATTCCAGTGAGTAGCGCGAATTCGTTTAGGTTAGTCAAATGGTTAACTGAGTAAGCCAGCGCTCTGATCAGAGTCTCTGGGGAACCTGGTTTGTTCTGGAAACCGGACCAGGAAACTACGATGGTGCGGTTCTTAGGTCCGCGCATGAACAAGTTTATCTGAAGCTGGCGGCGAGGAAGTTCAAAGCTGTACTCGTCCTGTCCAACAATACCTTCGAATGAGGCAATACCGTTACTGTCGATTGACAGATCGTAAACGCGTGACTCGTCGTCGTACTTGACGATGACTTTACCCTCCGCAACAGCGGCCTTCTCGTCGTCACTCAAAGCTTCTAGTGATCGTTCCAATTTGGCTAGTGGCCCCATCGGGAGCGCAAGAGGCTGTTCAATGAGTTGGGTGCGGCCCACTTTAGTGGTGCGCATGGCGGAGAAAAATATACCAGTGGTTGTTACCCGCATGGCAGCTGTGGCTAGCGGCTTTGAGAAGCTCATCGGCTTACCCAGGTCTGCTGTTACGTTAACAAAGTACGGGGTCTTGTCAACAGACTGGACCTGCACGAAGTAGCCTTCTTTGCTAGCTTTGGTGTTCCTGCTCACTTAATACTCCTCAAGTGTAAAATCGCACCAGGCGGTACACATGTAGCATCGGAACACTGGCGGGTGTACGTAACTAAAAAAAGAGACGGGCCGCAGGGCCCGTCTCTTTATATTTAAAATTGATAAAAATTAAACAAAGTGCTTACGCAGCTTGTTTAGCTCTTTTGAAGTAGCAGCCGAAGTAACATTGTTACGGCGTACAGCTTCTTTCATTACCCTTGCGGATAGGTTGCGTAGATCTTCAGCGCTGGTAACCAGAACCGTATCTGAAACAGGTTTCTTATTTCGGGAATCCCCGACAGAGACCTCAAAAGCACCATCATTCGATGGGCTCAGAATCCAGATTCGTTTCATCTTGGCTAACCGAACGTAGCTTTCCAGAGCTTCTTTAACTAATGCTAAAGCAGGCATCTGGTCCACATCAGTGGTCTTTACCACCATCGCAAGACTTTCCTTACCGTTTTTGAGGTGTGACACATGAACTGAAGTGTTCCGTGTTCGCACTACAAATGTTTCCCGGCCACCGTGTGTGGAGAATATCTTGCGACCTGTACCTATTGACAGTTTGTTACTCATATCTATACCCCTTTTCGGGTCTTAGGGGCTAAGCGAACTAGCCCGGAGCAAATGCTCGTTTGTGTTCATTGGTACGAACGGTGGTGGCTCAGAGAGGCTTGAGAAGGGGCATGGGCACCCAGTTAGCGGCTTTGAGGTGGCTTATAGGCCTTTTGAGGTGGCTTATAGGCCTTTTGTGGCACCTGGGTGCACCCCTGTTTCGCATCCGTTAAGGCATCCGGCCCCCAGTAGTAAGAGGTATGAGCCAAGAAGTCATGAACTGGAGCGGGCGAACAGCCCTGCTTGCGGCCGGGCCGGTACTTAGTACTACGGCAGCCTGGTTTATTGGAAACCTGTTCGAGTACGGCGGCATCCTTCTGCTGGTGTCTTTGCTAGCTTGGATACCCAACCCACTTGGGTTAGGTATGCGCCTACTGGATCATGACATGGACGACTTCAACGATGACAGGCTTAGAGGCGTGAGCGGTTTGGACCGTGCCAAGGAATACAAGTTGCTACTGGGTAGCAACACTGTTCTTGGGCGAGACCTACGGGTTTCAGTAGGTGCATGGGTCGTCGCTGTGCTACTTGCAGGTTTGCTAGTAGGTATGGGCAGCTAGAGGTTAGTTGAAACACTCGATCTTTCAAGGCACAGTAAGGTCTATGAACAGTAAAAACTTAGTACCAGGAGAAAACGTCGCGTTCGCGCTAAAGCCACACTATCGGGGTCTTATCAGGCCCTTAGCAGTTTTAGGTATAGGCACCGTGGCCGGAGCGTGGGCTTTTACCCTCACTGATAGCAGCATAATTCGATGGGTAATAGCAGGTACCGCTGTCTTTATTGCGGTTTGGCAGGTCGCGTTGCCCTTGGGGAAATGGTTAACTACAGAATACATCTTTACCGACCGGCGTATAATTGTCCGACGGGGAATGCTATCGAAGCAAGGTAGGGACATGCCGTTAGAAAAAATTAACAGCGTATCGTTTGAAGTTCCTTTTCTCGGCCGGAGCCTGAACTACGGGACTCTAGAGCTGCAGTCGGCCAGCGATCACGGTGACCTAGTGATCCGCGACGTACCTGATGTGGAAGGCATCCAACGCAAAGTTTATGAGCTCAGGGAGAAAGACAACTCACGCCGCAGCGGATTGGAGTGGGATTAATGAAGAAGTCTTGGGGTCGCCTTGGTGCGGCCATTGGTTCGGTGGCGTTACTAGTTTCTGGCTTGGTGGGTGTCGCGGCACCCGTAAACGCCGCGTCATTAGACCTTGATTAGTGGACTGGTTTGCAGGACTGCGGAAGGTCGAACCCGCAGTCATTCGGTTCGGACGAGGCTGCCCAACAAGCTGCCAACAGTGCTGCTCCTAATACTTGCCCCAGCGACCTCACGTACGTCGGCTACACAACGAAAAGTTCGTTCAACATGTGGTACTGGTATGCCAAGGGGTGTCCTGTGGGCGACGACTGCCAGGTGAAGCAGACTCCTACAGCCGCCGAGTGTGAGGCAGACGGGAAAGTTCTGAATGAGGCCCGCTCGTACTTGGAGGACCGTTACGAGTGGAGCGTCTCCGAAAAGTCTGATGACGTGTGCGCGGTGTACGAAACCAAGAAGGGCGCTGTGAAAGCTAAGTTCAATGGCGAAGGCAAGTGCACCGTTATCTGGATGGATTCTGAGTCGGCTGAGAAGGGGAAGTTCTCTTTCATCGCTAAGAAGTGATCCCTGCCGACCTACTTGATTTACCCGTCCCGTACCCGCACCGTTGCTTTAAATCTACTTTTGAGGAGTTGCTGTGAGTAAAGTTTGGTCCCGCCTTGGTGCGGCTGTTGGTTCGGTTGCGTTACTAGTTTCTGGCTTGGTGGGGGTTGCGGCACCCGTAAACGCCGCGTCATTAGACCTTAATGAGTGGACTGGTTTGCAGGAATGCGGAAGGTCGAACCCGCAGTCATTCGGTTCGGACGAGGCTGCCCAACAAGCTGCCAACAGTGCTGCTCCTAGCACTTGCCCCGACGGTCTCACATACGTCGGCTACACAACGAAAAGTTCGTTCGGTATGTGGTATTGGAATGCCAAGGGGTGCCCTGTGGGCGAAGACTGCCAGGTGAAGCAGACTCCTACAGCCGCCGAGTGTGAGGCAGACGGGAAAGTTCTGAACAACGCTGGCGATGCTTGTCGCGATAAGACCCCTGCAGAGTTGTGTGAAGAAATAGACGGTGCTGAGTGGGAGAACAGTGTTTGTTGGGAAGAAGTTCTCCCTCTTGAGCCAGGAGCAGAACTGTGTCCTGACGGTGGCATCGTGAACGGTGACTGCGTCCCTGGAGCTCAACTCCCTATTGACATCAACTGCGACTGGGACGCTGGGGAAGAGTTCGTTGATGGGGAAGGCTGCGTAACCCCGAAGGCACCTATTGTTGGTGAACCTGTTCAGAAGACCCCTCCGCCTCCGCCGTGCTGGGACGCGAGCATTAACAACTGCCCTGTGGGTGGTGCGCTGAGGTTCGCTGCTCCTGAGTACGCGATGGTTGGCGTGCCTGTAACGATGTATGCCTACGCCTCGTGGCGGCCCGACGCGAATAGTCCCGCTCAGCCGACGAACGGCACAGCGGTTATTCGCGTTGATGGTGAAGATTACTCGGGTGTCGAGTTCAAGGATGGTGTCGCGGAGTGGCGTTTCATCCCTGAGACCGAGGGCGTGAAGGAGTTCACCGCCTCAGGTGTTGTGTTCTCAGGACTGTCGGGCGCTAGCGCTTACATCGACACTGTCGAGGCCCGCACATACGTCCTGGAGTATGACCCTGCCGCCTACGCGGAAGCTTTGAAGAAGAAGGTTGTTGAGGTGGGCGAGAAATTCACCATTACTGACCGTGATCAGGCTAAGTCCTACTTGAACGACCGCTACGAGTGGCGCGTCGCCGACAAGAGCAAGGACGTGTGTGCGGTGTACGAGACCAAGAAGGGCGCCATCAAAGCCAAGTTCAACGAGGCTGGCAAATGCAAGGTGATCTGGATGGATACCGAGTCCGCTGAGAAGGGGAAGTTCTCCTTCATAGCTAAGAAAGACGACTCACGCCGCAGCGGAAAAGGTGCAGTAGCTGATTAAAAACCACATTTGTGGGTGTTGGAACTGTTCCTGCAGGTAGTGGAAAAAACAGGTAAGTCAGCACAGTACCTGTTATGGAAAGCATCAACTTAGCGCACATCTCAGACACTCACGTGGGTTTTTCCCAGTACCCTAAGAAAGCACCCTCTGGCAGAGGACAACGAGAGCAGGACTTTGTACGAGCGTTTGTACAAGCTATCGACTCTATCGAGAAGGACGATCCTGCTTTAGTAATTCATGCCGGTGATTTCTTCGACAAGCCAGTTGTGAGTTTGCGCCACCAAAAACAAGGTCAGGAAGCCCTACATTCACTCTCACGGCGTAAGGATGGCTCACTGCGTGCGGTAGTTGTCATCAGCGGCAACCACGACCAGCCCTCAGACCCACGGGAGCCTTGCGCTTTGGAGCTGGACACCCCCATTGAGGGCGTTCACATCGTTACTAACAAGTACACTCAAATTGACTTTGGGCCACTGGTTGCTGCTGGCAGCGCTCCGGCGGAACTGGCAGACCTGGTTGTGCACGCGCTACCACATGATGTTCTTAGAACAGTGGAATTTGACGATGTAAAACCGGTTGCTGGTAAGACAAATATCCTTGTGTGTCACGGTGTTATTGGTGGTAGCGAGCTGTACAAGCGAACTATCGGCAGAGAGTATGCGCTGCCTATTGAGGTAGTATCTCGAGGCTGGGATTACGTTGCTATGGGCCACTGGCACAAAAGGTGCCCCGTGGCTGTGGGCGGGTATAGCGCGGTAACAACCCCGATCTGGTACGCGGGTAGCGTTGAGAACAATGGTTTCTCCGACATAACTGACGGGTCCGGTAACGGGCGCGGATACCTGCGAGTTCAGGTAAATCCTGGCAATCCACCAACTGTGCAGGGTGTGGATCTACCTATCCGTGCAATGTTCAAACTTCCAGAAGTAGATGCCACCGACATGAAGCCCGAGCAGATTCGGGAACAGCTCACACTTAACCCTAAAGAAGCTGACCTGTACGGGGCTGTAGTTATGCAGGTAGTTACCGGTCTCACGCGTGATACCTGGAACCTGGTAGATATGGACGCGGTTCGGGCAACCACCCGGGAAGCCATCTGGTACGAAGCCCGTCCGGTATTTAGCGACGAGGTAGACGTAGACGCCGACGGTAACAAATCTGACGCGCTCTCTGACCTGCTGGTACGAGTTGCTGAGAAAGTTGTCACAGAGGACGGCGAGCGTGAACTGGTGCTAGACAAATGCCGAGCTTTGCTAACTGAGGCCCTGGACTCCGACGCGAAGGAGAAATAGCGATGATTGATCAGCTCACTCTGACGAACGTCCGCCGGCACGCTCACACACACATTGACTTCAGTGGAGAGGGCCAACTCATCTCCCTCTCCGGACTCAACGGTGCGGGTAAATCCACTGTACTGGAAGGTATCCTTTACGCACTGTACGGTGAAACCCGACACGGTCGCAACGGTATCGCAGCCATGGTAAGGCGCGGAGCCGAACATGAAGGCATGGAAGTAGCTTTGCAGTTCACCCTGGATAACGTTACCTACAATGTTACCCGGCGTTATGAAAAAGGTAAGTCAACCGCATCTCTGAAGGCAAACGATGTGGAAGTTATGCGCTCTGTAGGGTCAGTCACCGCTGAGATTACCCGCGTTTTTGGTATGGACTCAACCGGCTTTAAATTAGCCACTATCGCCAAGCAGAAAGAACTAGACGGCTTAGCTGAACTCACACCAGCCAAGCGGCGTGCAGCAGTTGCCCGACTACTTCGACTGGACGCTATTACACAGGCCAGCAGAGAAGCGCGCGAAGAGTACACCAGGGCTAAGGACCTTTCGCTTGCCCTAGCTGCCCAGTCTGATCTGGGGGCAGCAACGGCGGCAGTTACCGAAGCTGAGAACTTAGAATCTGAGACCAAAAAAGCGCTGGATGATCAGAGAGAGATCGTTGCAGAGCTAAACTCCCAGATGCGATCAGTGCAGAATGTGGGTGAGCAGTGGGAAGCTAAGCAGCTACTCCTATCGGCTGCCCTAGCTAGGGTGTCTGCATGTAGCGACACCATAACAAATATCCAATCACAGATCGATGGTGTAGTTATCCCTGCTCACCCTGGTGAGTTCACACCAAGTGCCGCTTACGTATTGGAACTGGTAGGGCTAACCAAGATGGTGTCCGATGCCGAAGAAGCCGAGCGTGTCAGGTCAACACGAGAGCGCATCAGCCGCGATGTTGCCCGTGATAGCAAAGAGCTCGAAAAACTTGAATCCCTAGCCCAAACTAAGAACGAAGTAGCAAAGCTTAACTCCGAAGCAACTACGGTACTCAAAGAAACTACTCTTAAACTGAATGAACACCGGCAGCTAGTTTCAGCCCTTGAAGTGAGTTACCGACTGCAGGTTGCAAAAGCAGGTGACCTCCTTACCCGAGTATCAAAACTGGGTGAGTTAGGGGCAGAGTGCCAAACATGTGAGCAAGAGATCAGCGAGGAGCACAAGCACAGTCAGAAAGAATCTGCTGTCGAAGAGCACGATGTGGAACAAGCCAAAGCTGAAGAGCTAGCTACCCAGCTAGCTGATTCCCAAGCCGAATGTGCACAACTGTCAGATGATTTAGGCGTAGCCACTGGGAGCTTTAATGCGGCAGAGAGTATGTACAGGGAGGTTGTACAGGCACAAAACGACTGCAATCGCCTTACCAAGTCGGTGGAAACCAACAAGCAGACACTTGAGCGCTTACCTAACACGGAACTAGATTTGGAAGACCTGTGGGCAAAAAAAGCCATACTGGAAAGCGACAGGGCGCAGTCAGTGGCGTTCGAGGAGACCGTATCTGTCATAGATAACGCCCAGAGAGTTGTTAAAGCGTTAAGCGTTTCTTTGGATCAAGCTAACCAGGCCCTTACTGCAGCTCAGGTAGAAGTTACCCAGGCGGAGCCTAGTGCAGAACTGACTAGCGATTACGAAAAACTTGGTACCCTTAAAATGACCTTGGAACCTGAGAACGCAATTTTGAACGCGTGCTCAGAACGGGCCCAGGAGGCATCGGGGGCCGTACGGGTTGCCAAAGCTTCACAGATGGCAGCGAAAGCCCTGGGTGAAGAGGCAGAGAAAGCACAATCTGAGGCGCTAGTTGCTTCCAAATCTGCCGAGGTTCTCACCCTCATGGCTAAAACACTATCCACCGAACTTCGTCCGGCTCTGCAAGCGGAGGTATCTAACCTGCTCAACAAGTTAAGCGAAGGACGATTCAGCGGGGTTGAAGTAGATGAAGATTACGGCATAACTATTAAAGACACAGACGGTAAAGCCCACCCTGTCAGCGAGTTCTCCGGAGGGGAATCAGACCTTATAGCTCTGGCTATACGACTTGCACTAGCTCAGATCGTCGCTAAAAGAAACGGTGCACAAGCCAGCGGGTTCCTCATCCTGGACGAGGTTCTGGGGAGCCAGGACGCTAACCGTAGACAATCAATCCTGGACGGTCTACGAACATTGAGATCCACTTACGGACAGATTCTACTCATCAGCCATGTGGGCGGGTTGGAAGACGCTTCAGACCGGGTGATAAACATCGAAGATGTCGAAGGTGTTGCAACAGCCATTTAAGGCAAAGAAAAAGACCCACACCACTAACATGGTGTGGGTCTTTCTTTTTAGGAATGTATTAATTCCACTTGTTCAGTAAGGTCTTGCATTGCTCCCGCGTAGTCAGGCATCCACCCTAGGGCGGTTCGCCACATCTGCTCGTCCTCTTGGAATCTGTCCTCAAGGAAATGCAAGTGGTTGCTCCACTGGTTACCCCAAGTGTGCTTCACAGAGATTTCATTTGTACAGCTTTCACACACATCTTCGTAATAGAAGTCAGGCGTGAAACTTGGTGACCATTTCGGTGTTGCATCCGGCGAGCTGAGGAATTGAGACAACTTGTCGGTGTTAACACGGTAACCGTCCAGTAGCGGTAGTATTTCCTGCAGCAGGTCCAGGTTGAACGGGCTGCAGATAGCTGCGTTGTACTCAATGTTTTCGAGCAAACGCGTGTAGAAGTTAGCTACATCCTGATTAGAAACCTTACCGCCTTTTAAAACGTCAGGTACATCTGTGAGACGGATGACTTGGTATCTTTCGCTACTTTCGTACATATCTTTAGCTGCCCTTCGCAGGATTGCTTTAGCTACAACTTCAGTAGTGTCCGACGCATCAGAACCCACCTGGTAGGTGGTCTCATCGCGAAGGCGGTACCAGCTAGTCTCATAGTTTAACCCCTGCAAGGCCGATAGTCTGTTAGACAGCTTAGGTGGCAAGGCCGGGTTGGCGATGATAGCAATAAGAGGGTAAAGGTTCTTGTAAGAATCCTCGAGCCACTCGTTGGCTTTTTCTTCGACAAGCTCGCAGTATTGAGAAGCAGCAAACGATCCGGCCGCGGCCGAAGGGTTACTCTCAAAAAACTGTGGGAATAGCGAAGGGAACCTACGCAATACCGCAGGTACCATCTGTGACTGCCTACGGCTAGTGTCAAACTTCTTGCCCTCAAACAGTGCTAAAGCTTGTGAATGTGTGAGACCGGATTCATCCAGTACCCACGCACAAGCAAAGTCTGAGGAACCAACCATAGCCAGATGCTTTCTCACATCTGGGGTCAGCGAGTCATAGACCGACCATGCTGCTGTGCGCTCTGTCGCGCTTAGCTTTTTCCTAGAGAGAAGCCCTTCAATTACTAAAGGGTTCTTAGGGAAATACTTAAGCACTTCAGCCCGTACAGAAGCCAGCTTGGAATGTACTAGTTTCTCGAAAGAGTCGCATGAATGCACAACCGGGTTACGGACTAGCCTTTTCAGGATGTCAGCAGACGGGTCAGATGCAACAATCATGTCAGCTACTTCTGGTTTCAACCATTGGTTCCCGGTAAGTGACTCAGCGTGTTCGGCTACTAGTAGCTTCTGCGCTGTTAGTGACTTGGTTCGCCAAGCCACTTCATTTAACATTGATGTGGTGGCCATAGTTTTCACCTTCCTTTGAATGTTAAGCGGTAAATTCCGCAATTACTACATCCACTGTGCGCGCATATGCAACTTTAAACACTCAGGGTTAATCCCCCACGATGGCTTGCGAAGGTGGTGCTTGCCCCAACGGTAGGCATCAACTGTAGATTGCTCTACAGATCTCCTTGCGCATTGTTATGTACTGCGGACGTTGTAACTATGAGACGTATCGGTAGCGTGAGAAGCGACAGGGCTTTCACCCTGATCGAGCTCATTGTCTCTATAGTAATTCTGAGCATTTTAAGTGCGACAGCTGTCACCGGATACAACTACTTTGTTCAAAAGAGTAGCGAAGCTGCAGCTATCGCCAGCGCCGAGAATATCGTTAAGCGCTACCATGTTCAGTCGGTAGCTACCCAGCAGGCTATAGATATCAACTCTTTCGGAGACGACTTCAACTTCGTGTACGCCTGGGACGGTGAAGGTACCGGTGCAAACAGCGAGAATTACGTTATTGATAGAAGCCAAAACCTGGTAAACGAGTTGAAAGCCGCAGGGGTCCAGGAGCTATTCCTGTACGAAGCAACTGGAAATGACAGCATCGTACATAAGGACAAGGACTCTTTCACACCAGGAGACGTTATCTTGATCGTGGAAGCGCGAGTCGGTGAGCGATGCTACTCAAACTTAGGTCAGCGAGATCGGGCAGTCGGGCAGGCAGGCGGGCCGGTTCGTTGCCCCCAGAATGACGGAGCTGTACTCGTTGGTCCGGGCATAGACAATGTCAATCCTGGAACTGGAACTGGAACTGGAACTGGAACTGGAACGGATCCTGTAACTATGGTGGCCGTGTGCCATACAAAGGAAGACGGTACAGAGGAGACTCTAAATGTTGAGCAGGTTCTAGCTGATGCCTACATAGCTAGCGGTGATGTAGCTGGCGAGTGTGTCACCACCATCGAGGATCAGCCCTTTATCCCTACTGTTAACGCGTACGAGCAGGCTATTTTTATGAGCGGTTCAGCAACCTTTACTAACAACTTCACTCTTCTAGGTGACGGTTCAGGGGCAGGGCGCGTGTATGTCGGGGGTGACTTTGCTTGTTCTTCAAACCCAAGCATTGACGGAACCGTCGTTACGCGCGGGTCCGCCTCGTTAACCAACAGTTGTGCGGTGCACGGTGTCTGGGCTGGCGGGGATGTAAGCACTAGCACTACTGGAGTGACGGTAGTTGGCGACATTGTCAGCTCCGGCGGGGATTTCATCGCTTACAACTCCGGCATTAGCGTTGACGATATCTGGATTGGTGGTGAGTTAGATGTTCGCGACGGTGGGACAATCACCCACGACATGCTGATCGAGAACGCCACGAACATACCCGTTCCCCCGGTTGTGGACTTGCCGGTTTACCGTTACAACGCCTCAGACTGGGCAGGGTGGCAGGTACGCGACTGGAGTGAGTACACCAGGGGTCAGGCACAAGCTAACGGGGCTCCATCTTGGGCTTGGAGTGCTAACGAAGACATGTGCGATATATCGGGAGCAAGCTACTCTCTGAGCGGTAAGTGGGATTCACCTTCGGTACCCACCGTGATGGACGCTAGGGGTTGCCGCACTCTGGATTTCAACGGTAGTGCTGGTACTTTAAATGTTAACTTGTACGCGGACCTAACAATTATTGTTGAGGACTTCTCGCATACAGGTACTCTTAATGTCCGCAGCGGTGACGGAAACGATTACGATATTCGCTTCGTCTCCCCCTACACCTCCGGGTCCGATACTTGCGGTCGGAAAGCGGGAGGGTCTATTCGGTTCTCTGCCGGCGGTGTTTTCGTTGAACCTAGTGTGAGCATGCTTCTTTAC